>CETK01066453.1_pt1 | contig 16258 bp, 15 predicted proteins | sample 361431 | NCBI WGS metagenome assembly CETK01 (sample SAMEA2622452, study PRJEB7988) | marine metagenome | biome: marine biome (ENVO:00000447); feature: surface water layer (ENVO:00002042); material: "saline water (ENVO:00002010), including plankton (ENVO:xxxxxxxx)" | depth 5 m | reverse complement strand
AATTTATTTGTTGAAACAATTTTTAAAAGAAAAATTAATATTAAGGGAATCGAAAACAAAAATTTTGCAGTTAGGGGTTTTGCTGAACGTCAGGCTATAAATGCTCCAATACAAGGAAGTGCGGCTGATATTATTAAATTAGCAATGATTGAAATACACAATGAAATTAAACTTAAAAATATTGAAGCAGCAATGCTTTTGCAAGTTCATGATGAGCTTATTTTTGAAGTTGATAATAAAAAATTTGATAACTTAATTAAAAATGTGAAAAATATTATGGAGTCAGTACATTTGAAATATAAGAACTTTTCAGTCCCACTAATAGTTGATTATGGCTCAGGCGACAACTGGGGTGAGGCACACTAAACTTACTAATGTCTACAAAAAAAAATAAGAAAAAGAATCCATACGCTCAAGACTTAAAGCAATCTAAATATAGGCAAAGGGTTGTTAAAAGCAAAAAGACTTATACAAGAAAAGGAAATAAAAAAACTATTTAGAAATCTTCATTAAAAGTATTCATTTCAAACCATTTTTCTAGTTCATGATATCCACCTATTTTTTCACCATTTAAGATAATTTGTGGAAAAGTCTTTGCATTTGGAAATTTTTCAAAAAAATCTTCTCTAGTATAATCGGTATCAAGCATGTAAATTTTTGGGTTATATTTGGCTAATCTTAATTTAGCTCTGTCACAATAACCGCAATTTGTTTTAGAGTATATTTCTGCTTCCATTAAAAGGCTTCATCAAAACTAAGAGCTCTATCGGTTGGTCTTTGATATTCAGAAACTCTTTTCTCAAAAAAGTTTGTTACATTTTGTACGTCTAAAGCTCTCATAAAATCAAATGGATTTTCTGTTTTAAATACTCTATCGAATTCGAATAAATCAGCTATTCTATCAGCAACGGCCTCAATATATTGACACATTAAATCTGCATTCATTCCAATTAAATCCACGGGAAGAGCATCTTTTACAAATTCTTTTTCAAAGGCTACAGCTTCTCTAACAATCTCTTCAAATTGTGATTGTGGTACATCTGTTGGAATCAAAGACAAGTCACTAATATCTGAATCTGTTAAAGTTTTGTTATTAAATTTATCCCTTAAAGTTCTAAACATCAATGAGGAAAAACTAAAATGCATGCCTTCATCTCTTGCAATCCAATCATTAGATAATGCTAATCCAGGGAGTAAACCTCTTTTTCTAAAATAATAAATAGCACAAAAAGAACCTGCAAAAAATAGACCTTCTACTAACCCAAAACCTATTAGACGTGTTAATAAGTTTTGGTTTCCATTTAACCATTTTGAAACCCATTGTGCTTTATGATTTATACAAGGAACATTTTGAATTGCATCAAACAACATATCCTTTTCTTTTGTATCTTTAACATATGCTTCAATTTGTAATCCGTACATTTCTGCATGAATAGATTCATTCAGCATTTGCATTGATATAAAACATCTCGCCTCTGGTATAAGAATCTCTTTATAAAATCTACTAGCTAAATTTTCATTAATCATTGCTTCTGAATTGGCGAAATATGCTAAAACGTGTTTAATGAAATGTTTTTCACCTTCATTTAATGTTTCTAGATCTCTTAAATCATCTTGTAGTGATACTTCCTCTGTTGTCCAAAATGCTTGAATATGCTGTTTATATCTATCCCAAATTTCTTGATTTTTAATTGGAAAAATTGATTTAACTCCTTTTGATATCATTCTTACTCTCCTTTATGCGCTACAAGTTTCACATTCTTCTGGTTCATTATTTTGTTTAATAGCAGTATTGATGTAAGCATCTTTTGCTGCTTTTTCAGAAGAAACAGTTACTTTAACTGCATCAACTGCTGATCTACTCCTTAAGTAATACATTCCTGTTTTTAGACCTTTTTTCCAAGCATACATGTGCATTGAGTTAACTTTACCAAATGTTGGAGTTGATAACCAAAGGTTCATTGATTGTGTTTGATCAATAAAGGGAGCTCTGTCTGCAGCCATATCTATAACTGTTTTTTGTGATACTTCCCACACAGTTTTATATATCGCTTTTAATTCATTTGGTATTTCAGAAATATTTTCAACTGAACCATTTTCTAATATTATTTTATCTCTCATTTCTTTATTCCAAAGATTTCTCTGTGAAAGTTCGTTTACCAAATATCTATTAACAAGCAAAAACTCTCCAGATAAAGTCTGTCTTTTATATATGTTTGATGTTTGTATTTGGAATGTTTCAGTGTTACCTAATATTATTCCTGTTGACGCAGTCGGCATACAAGCTGTTGTTAATGAGTTTCTTACACCATATTTTTTAATTTTAGTTCTGAGAGAATCCCAATCCCATTTAGATGAAGGTTTGGCGTTCCATAGATCAAACTGAAATTTTCCTTCAGAAATGGGTGAGTTTTTAAATGTTTCGTAAGGACCTTTCTCTTTAGCTAATTCACAAGAAGCTTCTAAAGCTCCAAAATATATAGTTTCAAAAATAAGTTTGTTAATCTCCTTCGCTTCTTCAGTTTCGTAACCGATTCCAAGTTTGAAATATACATCGGCTAATCCTTGTATGCCTAATCCAATTGGCCTATGTTTGCTATTTGACTTCTCTGTTTTACTAGTTGGATAAAAATTTATGTCAATTACCTCATCTAAATTTTTTGTAGCCAGTTTAGCGGTTTCGTAAAGAGAATCGTAGTCATAAACTATTTTTTTATCTGATTTTTTTACGAATTTTGGTAACGCAATAGATGCTAAATTGCAAACTGATGTCTCATTTTTATCAGAATATTCAACTATTTCAGCACATAAATTTGAAGATTTAATAATACCAATATTTTTTTGATTTGATTTATTATTGATTGAATCTTTATAGAGCATATATGGTTGGCCTGTCTCAATTTGTGCTTCAATAATTTTAGACATTAAATCTCTAGCTTTGATTTTTTCTAAATCTTTTTTTTCATTTTCATACTTTGTATAGAGTTTCTCAAATTCAGCTCCATAAACATCAGATAGACCAGGACACTCATGTTCACTCATAAGGGTCCACTCTTCATCATTTTCCACTCTTTTCATAAATAAATCTGGTATCCAAAGAGCATAAAATAAATCTCTAGCCCTAAATTCTTCAGCACCTGTATTTTTTCTAAGTTCTAAAAACTTTTCTATATCTGAATGCCATGGTTCTAAATAAACAGCGAAGGAACCTTTTCTTTTTCCACCACCTTGATCAACTGATTTTGCTGTTTCATTGAATATTTTAAGAAAAGGAATTAAACCGTTAGATTTTCCATTTGTTGACTTTATTCTACTTCCACTACCTCTTATATTATGGGCATGCATACCAATACCACCAGCTGTTTTTGATATTAGAGCACAATCCTTTATAGTATTAAAAATACCTTCTATCGAATCATCTTCCATTCCAATTAAAAAACATGATGATAATTGTTGCATTTTTAAACCACTATTAAATAATGTTGGTGTTGCATGAGTATACATCCCGTTGGATAGACTATTATAAGTTTGCTTAATTTTGTCTAAATTGAAATCTTTACCCGTAACAGTTAAAGTTACTCTCATCCATAAATCTTGTGGTCTTTCTATTGTTTTGTTATCAAATTTTAAAAGATAAGCCCTAATTAATGTTGTAAGTGCGAAATAATCAAAGGTATAATCTTTATCATAATCAATTATTGATTCTATGGCATCTGCATTAGCTAAAACTTTATTATAATATTCATCTCTCAAAAGACCATCTTCAAAAAGATTTTTAGTTGCAATAATAAATCCAGGCGTTTCTTTGTGAAGAGAATTTACTTTTATTCTAGCAGCTAAATAAGAGTAGTCAGGGTGTTCCACAGTAAGGGCTGCAGCTGTTTCAGCAAGATACGTATCTATTTCAACAGAACTAATATCACTATACAGACCAGGAACAGCTTTTTGGACTACAACGATAGGATCAATATTTAGACCTGTAGATAAAACTGATACCCTATTAGTAATTTTGTCCAAAGATATTGGCTCTTTACTACCATCTCTTTTTGTTACCATCATTGATGATGCTTTTTCACCAACTTGTTCTTTTAATTTTTTTGTATGATATCTACTAGCAGCTCTTTGTTCTCGGTATAAAACATATGCTCTGGCAACTTTGTGATGTTCATCTCGCATAAGAGCAAGCTCTACTTGATCCTGTATATCCTCTATATGTATCATATCACCGTCAGCAATTCTTCTTGTTAGAGCTGAAACAACTTTATGTGTTAAAGCTTCAACGGTTTTATGAATACCATCTTGTTGTTCTTTTTCCTTATTTTTATCATTTCTAATTTTTGTTTGAGCAAGAAATGCTTTTTTTATTGCATTAGAAATTTTATCAGATTTAAACGGTGTTATAGCACCATCACGTCTTACGACACTTAAAGTTAATATATTAACACTACTATTTTCTTGATTGTTTTTTGATGATACCTGTAGATTGTCTGACATTTATATTCTATCCATTTTTAAAAATTTATTGTCGAAAAACACAATATGTAGTGCCGCCGAGCAGGGACAATACAACATTTGCTCAATATCGCAATAAGAACAATATAAGAACATAAATATTTTTTCATTTAAGTCAAATTAATATTTAATAGAAATAATTATTATACAAACAAGTTATTGATTTATTTACATTTAGTTATCAACTTAAGTCACAATTTATTAAATAAGATAATATGTGTCATTTTTTCTTTGAACTTAAAATAGCCATAAATTATGTGTATTTTGCATTATGCAAAGTATAGCTTTAGTTGATGATGAACAATCGATTCTAACATCAGTTTCTCTTTCTCTTGAAAGCGAGGGTTTTAAAGTTGATACATTTCTTAACGGACTAGAAGCATTAGCTGCTTTAGAAAGTAAACCATACGATCTTGGTTTATTTGATATAAAAATGCCAAAAATGGATGGTAATGAATTATTGGAAAAAGTTAGATCAAGTAAAATTGGTAAATTAAAAGAAATGCCAATTATATTTCTTACATCAAAAGATCATGAGCAGGACGAGATAATTGGTTTAAGAATGGGCGCAGCTGATTATATAAAAAAACCATTCTCACAAAAATTACTTAATGAAAGAATAAAAACTGTTTTAAGAATTTATTCAAATAGACAAAATACTAGCAATCAAAATGAGTTAAGAAAAGATAATTTTACGAGAGGCAATCTCGTTCTCAATGAAGACAAGCAATTATGTTTTTGGAAAGAAATTGAAATTGAGCTTACCGTTGCAGAATTTAATTTAATAAAATCACTAGCTTATTACCCTGGTGTAATTAAAGATCGTAACCAATTAATGGACGCAATGTATGGAGATAGTATATATGTTGATGATAGAACTATAGATAGTCATATAAAAAGATTAAGAAAAAAATTCAGATCTTATGATCAATCCTTTGATCAAATAAGAACTAGATATGGGTCTGGATATTCTTGGCGTGATTAAGTCTAATTTTTTTACTTTATCAAATTATACTTTAACAAAACAATTAATGTTAATTAATCTTGTAATTGCTTTCGTGGGTTTAGTTATCATAGTTTTTATTAATATATATTTAATCAAATCTGATAAAAGAATAGAAAAAAAAATAATTGAAACAATAAATAAACTTGAATCGACGACCTTTTTTTTAGAGAATAATTCAATTGCTAGAGTGCCACTATTTAAAAACTGTAGAATTGATAACTTAATCAATGAAAGTTGTAGAGTGGAAAATCAAGATAAACAAATATTATTGTCTGAACTTGAACTGGAGCCAACCAGTGCTCAACAATATATCATACAAAATTACCAAGATAACGAAGTTAATATAAGAATATATAACGATAACATGATCGAAATTATAAATTCAAGCACATTATTTATAGGCGACAAAAGTGTCTCAAAAATAAAAGTTTTAGAAATAAATGAAAAAGTACAAAATAGTGAAAAATCTATAAATACTTACTTAAATCAATATGTAAATTTATTTAATTTTATTTACTCCAAATTAACTAAAGATAAATTTATTAGTGATATTGTTAAAAAAAAGCACGATATACAAATTTTTAGAGAAACTATTAAAAAAAGAAGACTTATCAATTATAAATACCTAGATAAAGAAGATAACGTTATACATCTTTCTTCAGCTCCAATAATTACTAACAATAAAGTATTTGGAATTGTTATAGCTACGTTTCAAATAAGCAAAAAAAATAATGATCTTGGCTACACATCCTTCATTCTTTTTAATTTCTATATTTTGTTCATATTAGTAACAATTTTTCTTTCTCTATTTTTTGTAAGAGATTTAATAATTCCACTAAAACAATTATCAAGAATAACATTATTAGAAAGAAAAAAAAACATTACAGATACAGTATTGGAATATCCAATTAGAAAAGATGAAATTGGTATTTTATCAAATGAAATGAAAAATATGTCAAATGATTTAAAGCTTCAAATTTCTAAACTTGAAAAATTTACAACTGATGTAGCTCATGAGCTTAAAAATCCACTAACAGGAATAAAATCATCTAGTGAATTATTATTAAAACAAAACATAAGTGAAGAGAACAAACGAAAGGTTTTAAAAAATTTTAACAAAGAAGTTGATAGAATGAATAGATTAATTTCAGATATTTCAAATTTTTCTAAAACGATTTCTGAAATAGAAACAGAAAAATTTGAATATTTTTATTTAGATCTATATTTAGAAAAATTCAAAAAAAATTATTTGGGAAATAATAAAAATATAATTTTAATTTTACAACAAGATGACTTCAACTTAAGAGTTCTTATAAATAAAGATAAATTTTTACAAGTTTTAATTAATTTAGTTGAAAATAGCGTATCTATGTCAGAAAGTGACAAAAAAATCTTAATTAAATCAAAAAAAATCGATGATTATTTTTTAGAGATCAAAATATATGATCAAGGTAGAGGAATTAATTATAAAGATAAAAATAAGATTTTTAATAGATTTTATACTGATAGAGATGAAAACAGTACGCATCATTCAGGTTTGGGTCTTTCAATTTCAAAAGAAATAATCAGTTCATTTAATGGCTCATTAGAATTAACAGAAAGTGATAATTTAGACTTCAGAGGCGCTTGTTTTCTTATTAAATTACCTTTAAGTACATCATAACAATTTTCAAATATAGGAAACAATAATGAGTGAAGACTTCAAAGTTAAAGATACTAGTTTAGCCGATTTTGGTGATAAAGAGATAGCAATAGCAGAAACTGAAATGCCTGGTTTAATGGCTTTGCGTGAGGAATATGGAAATACAAAACCCTTAGATGGCGCGAGGATTGTGGGTTGTTTGCATATGACTATTCAAACTGCAGTTTTAATTGAAACTCTAGTTTATCTTGGAGCAACAGTAAGATGGAGTTCTTGCAATATATTTTCTACGCAAGATCATGCAGCTGCTGCAATAGCTGCTAAAGGAATACCTGTATTTGCATGGAAGGGCATGACAGAAGAAGAATTTTGGTGGTGTATAGAAAAGACATTAGAAGGTCCGGACGGATGGAAGCCTAATATGATTCTTGACGATGGAGGTGATGCAACTAAAATTATTCATGAAAAGTATCCTAAAATGCTTGAAGACATTTTAGGTTTATCTGAAGAGACAACAACCGGTGTTCATAGATTAAAAGAAATGGAAAAGAAAGGGTTACTAAAAGTACCTGCAATCAATGTTAATGATTCAGTTACAAAATCAAAATTTGATAATTTATATGGCTGTAAAGAGAGTCTTGTTGATGGAATTAGAAGAGGTACTGACGTTATGATGGCAGGTAAAGTTGCAGTTGTAGCTGGTTATGGAGACGTTGGTAAAGGTTCGGCTGCTAGCTTAAGAGGTGCTGGAGCAAGAGTTTGTGTTACAGAAATTGACCCTATCAATGCATTACAGGCTGCTATGGAAGGTTACGAGGTGGTTACAATGGATGATGCTTGTGAATATGGAGATATTTTTGTTACTGCAACTGGAAATCTTGATGTTATTACACAAGATCATATGAGAAAAATGAGAGATCGAGCAATAGTGTGTAATATTGGTCATTTCGATAATGAAATACAAACTGAAGCTCTTCAGAATTATAAATCTGATGAAATTAAACCTCAGGTAAGAGAAGTTGAATTTCCAGATGGTAAAAAAATTCTTTTATTATCTGAAGGAAGACTTGTAAATCTTGGAAATGCAACTGGTCATCCAAGTTTTGTTATGAGTGCATCATTTACTAATCAAGTTTTAGCGCAAATAGAGCTTTGGAATAATGCAAATAACTATGAAAATAAGGTTTATGTCTTACCAAAGCATTTAGATGAAAAAGTAGCGTCACTGCATTTGAAAAAAGTTGGAGCAAAACTGACTGAACTTACAGATAAACAGGCTGATTATATTGGAGTAAGTAAAAAAGGTCCGTTTAAAGATAACACATATAGATATTAGGAGCTAAAATGCATAGATCATATTTATTTACAAGTGAGTCAGTTTCTGAAGGCCATCCAGATAAAGTTTGTGATAGAATTTCAGACATGGTTGTTGATACTTATTTATCATCAGGAGATCCACAGACTCGTGTAGCATGTGAAACTCTAACAACAACTAACAAAGTTGTTTTAGCTGGTGAAGTTAGAGGTCCTTCAGTTTCAAAAGATCAGATAATATCTCAAGTTAGAGATTGTATTAAAGATATTGGTTATGAGCAAGACGGCTTTCATTGGCAAAATTGTGATGTTGATAGTTTTCTTCATGAACAATCATCAGATATCGCAATGGGTGTCGACTCTGGCAGTAATAAAGATGAAGGTGCAGGAGATCAAGGTATTATGTTTGGTTTTGCTTGTAAAGATACAGATACTCTAATGCCTGCCCCAATCCATTACTCTCATCAAATTTTATACAAAATGGCTCAAGCAAGAAAAGATGGTTCTGCTAGTGGTTTAGAACCAGACTCTAAAAGCCAGGTAACAATGCTTTACGAAAATGGTAAGCCAACAAAAGTTACTTCTCTGGTAATATCATCTCAACATAAAGAGGGTTTATCCCCTGAAGATGTTAAAGAAATTGTAAAACCTTATGTTTACGAATGCATACCTCATGAACTTCTTGAGGGACTTAAGGATGATGAGTTTTATGTAAATCCCACTGGTAATTTTGTAATTGGTGGACCTGATGGTGACTCTGGATTAACTGGTAGAAAAATTATAGTTGATACTTATGGAGGTGCAGCACCACACGGAGGTGGAGCATTTTCAGGTAAAGACCCCTCCAAAGTAGACAGATCCGCTGCATATGCAGCTAGATACTTAGCTAAAAATATAGTAGCTGCAGATCTTGCTGATCAATGCACAATACAATTATCTTACGCAATCGGTGTTTCTAAACCACTATCAGTTTATATCAATACGAATGGAACTAATAAAGTTGATGAACAAAAAATTGAAAAATCAGTGCAAGATTTATTTGATTTAAGTCCAAGAGGGATTAGAGAACATTTAAAATTAACTAATGCAATATATGTTCCGACATCAGCTTATGGACACTTTGGAAGAGAACATACTGAAAAAGGTCATTTTACATGGGAAAAAACCGATTTAGTTGATGCTTTAAAAGGAATTGCATAAAAAATTTGCTAACTCAAAAGAGTCAGATACTAGATATTTCTGAAATTAAGTCATTTGCTTTAAATTTATGTAAAAATCTTAAAGTAGGTGATGTTTTAATGTTGAGAGGAGAATTAGGTGTTGGTAAAACAACTTTTTCAAGGTTTATAATTGAAAATCTTTACTTACTACAAAGATTAACTATACCAGAATCAATAACTAGCCCAACATACCCTATCTTAATTACTTACCCACTAGATAAATATGAAATACACCATTATGATTTTTTCAGAATTAAAAATATAAAAGAAATAGAAGAGCTAGATTTTTTTGAAAATATAAAAAACTCAATAACATTAATAGAGTGGCCTGATTTATTAATCAATATACCTTTTAAGCATAATTATTATCTAATAAATTTAGATTTTTATTCAGAAAATAAACGTGTTCTAGATTTAAATTTTTGTGAGCATAATTTGTGAGTATTAATTTTGAAAATTTATATCAGATTAAAAATGGATTATCTAAAAAAATAATTTATAGAAAATCAGAAAATAAAAATAATAGAATTTTAATTGATTTTTCTAAAGATAAAACTGAATTTGATAATTTTATTAAAGTATACAATATTTTAAAGAAAATAAATATTTCTATACCCAAAATTTATGAAATTAATCCAAAAATAAAATTAATTATAATGGAAGATTTTGGCGAAAAATCTTTTGATAAAATACTTAAACAAAAAGATACTTTTGAATTATTAAAATTAGCAGTTGATAATTTAATCATAATACAAAATTCACTTTTGAAAGAGGATCTATTATACTTAAAAGAATATTCTTTTAGTGAATTAAAAAAGGAAATAAGTGAATTTATAGATTATTATATACCTTACAAAAACATCTATTATTTTCCAGAAAGTAAATTTTTAAATTTATGGCAAAGAAATTTTGAAATTCTAAAATTTGATTTTAATAGTTTTGTTCATAAAGACTTTGAATTTATCAATTTATTTTTTTTAGATTTTAATAAGTCAAATTTAAAATGTGGCATTATTGATTTTCAAAGTGCATTTATTGGTTTTAAGGGATGGGACTTATTTTCAATTCTTGAAAATCCTAGAACAGATATTACTTCAAGGTATAATAAGAATTTAATAGAGTATTTTTATGAAAACGTTAATATTCAAACAGATTTTCATACTTTTAAGAAACAATATTATTTCTTAAATTTAGCTAGACATACTAGATTGCTTGGAAGGTGGGTAAAATTATATAAATTAGGACAGAATAGTTTTTTGAATTACATAACTTTGACAAAAAAAAGAATATTTTTAACGCTAAACAATATTCATGATAAAGAATTAATTGAAATCTATAAAAAATACTTATCTAAATAATGCAAAACTCACCTTTGTTAATTTTATGTGCTGGATTTGGAAGTCGAATGTTAAATTTAACTCTAGATACTCCTAAACCCTTATTAGAGGTACAAGGTAAAATATTATTAGGTAACACAATTAATTTCTTTAGAGATATTGGTTTCAATGAAATCTTTATTAATACTCACTATTTACATACAAATATTGAATCTTACATAAATAAAAATTTTAATACTATTCAAATAAATTTAATTTATGAGCCAATTATTTTAGGAACTGCTGGTGGAATTAAAAATGTTTTCAAATATACAAAAAACAATAAAATTTGCGTTGTTAATTCTGATATCTTTTGGAAAGCACTTAATAAGTTTGAAATAATAAATTTTTTAAAAGATTTTAACTCTGTTAAAGATTGCAAAATATTACTATCAAAAAAAAAAGATATTTATGGGATAAAAAAAACATCTGGAGATTTTAATTACAAAAACGGTAATGTCTATAAATGGACTCAAGGTAGTGAGATAATTTTTTATTCAGGTTTTCAAATTATATCAAAAAATGTGTTTAAGAATTTTAATAATGTTTTTAATATGAATGAAGTTTGGAATGAGCTTATTTTTCAAAAGAAATTAAAAGGAGAATTAATTAATTCAAAAATTCTCCATATTGGGGATAAGAATTCATTTGATAGCCTATAATTCTTTCTTTATCTTGAATATCAAATTAAAGTTATTAAATTAATATTATGTCTACTTTTAAAACAGATGATCAAAACTTTGATAAAGATATTAAATCACAAAATGTACCAGTGATCGTTGACTTCGGGGCAGAATGGTGTGGTCCGTGTAAACAACTAGATCCAATATTAGAACAGATTGCATCAGAAAATTCTGAAAAACTTAAAATCTTTAAGATTAATATTGATGAAAATCCAGAAACACCTCAAAAATTTGGTGTACGAGGTATACCAACGATTATGCTTTTTAATGATGGAAAACTTATCGATACTAAAGTGGGAAGCATACCTAAATCAGCACTTGAAACTTGGATAAAATCAAACTTATAAAAACTTAATTCTTATTTTTCCAACTAAATATAAAGATCCTGTAATTAAAATAAATTTATCATCGGTATTTATTATCTGTTTAAGACCATCGCTAACGTTTTTAATTTCCTTACAATTGATTGAAAGTGCACTACATTTTTTTGCAATTTCATTTGTATGAAATGCATTTTTTTCATTTGGAATTTTTATTGCAAAGATACTTGAGATCTGACTTTTGATTATTTTCAAAAAATTATCAATTTTTTTATTATTTAACATTCCAAACAAAACAATTGGTTTAATTTTTTTATATTCTAGATATTCTTTTAGTTTTTTTGCACCGTCAATGTTATGTGATCCATCTAATATAATCTTCTTATCTTTATAATTTAATATTTCTAATCTACCAGGCCACACAGTATTTCTTATTGCTCTATTAACATTTCTAAATTTTAATTTTATATTTTGTTTACTTATAATTTCTGAAAAAGCTAAAGCAACTGCCGCATTTTCTATCTGATGTAAGCCATTTAATTTTGGTTTGCTAAATATTTTTTTTATTCTATTAAATTTAAATTCAAATTTATTATTGTATAATTTATTGATTATAAAATTTCTTCCATAAAAATATACATTATTTTTTTTTATTAACCTATTTTTAATATAATCTCTTACTTCCTTTTTTTGTTTACTTATTATAATAAAATTACTTTTATTCACTATGCCTAATTTTTCTCTCGTTATTTTCTTTATTGTATTACCAAGAAATTCTTCATGATCATAACTAATGGGTGTTATAATACTGCATAGTTTATTAGGAATTATATTAGTTGCATCTAATCTACCCCCTAAACCTGTTTCAAGAATTAGAAAATCTGATTTTGTCTGACTAAATAATACAAAAGCTACAGCTGTGGTTATTTCAAAAAAAGTTATATCATCTTTATTATTTATTTTTTTTACCCAATTCAGATTTTCATTTAATTTCCTTGTACTTACCTCCTTATTATTCAGTATTATTCTTTCATTAAATTTTGTTAAATGTGGAGAAATATAAGCATCACATGTGTAACCGTTTGAAATTAATATTTTTCTTATAAAACTTTGAATTGATCCTTTTCCATTAGTTCCGGCGATATGTATTGTTTTTGGAAGGCTTAAATGAGGATCTTTAAGTTTTTTAAGAAGCTTACGTAATCTACTTAAAGAAAGATCGATATATTTTGGATGTAGATTCGTTAATTCTTCTAATAACTTATTAGTTTTAGATATCACTATTAACCAATATGTTGTAATACTTTACATAAAGTTTTTTTAAGATCTTTTCTATGTGCAACTATATCAACCATACCATGGTCTTTTAAATATTCAGCTTTTTGAAAATCTATCGGTAATTCTTCTCTTATAGTATCTTGAATCACTCTTTTGCCTGCAAAGCCAATAGTAGCACCTTTTTCAGCAATTGTTATATCCCCTAACATTGCGAATGATGCAGTAACTCCACCAGTAGTTGGTTCAGTTAAAATAACGATATAAGGAATTTTATTTTCGTTAAGCATATTTATAGCAGCTACAGTTCTCGGCATTTGCATTAGGCTAATTATCCCTTCTTGCATTCTAGCCCCTCCAGAAGAGGTTACAATTACAAATGGTAAATTTTTATCTACAGCTATTTTCGCTCCTTTTACAATCGAACTTCCAACAGTTCTTCCCATTGATCCTCCCATAAATTCAAAGTTCATAAGACCCATTATAATCTTATTATTTTCAACTATTCCTTCAATTAAGATAAAGGCATCTTCTCTATTCGTTTTATTTCTATACTCTTTTAATCTGTCCTTATATTTTTTTTTATCATTAAAATTTAGTGGATCATCATTAATTTTATCTAATTCAATTTCACTGAAATTATCTTTATCAAAAAAAAGTCCTATCCTTGATTCAGCTGTCATTCTAAAATGATAATCACAGTTCATACATACTCTTAAATTATCATCAAGGTCTTTGTGATGAATCATATTTCCACAGGATATACAATTGTTCCACAACTTTTCTGGCACATTTTTTCTTTTTACCAAAGATGATAATTTTGGTTTAACAAAATTTGTTAGCCAATTCATATTTTAGTACCTTCTTTCAAATCTTTTATAAAATTGTTAATATCTTTTAACATTTTTTCTTTGTCATTTAGGTTCTGCTCAATAATTTTTATAATACTTGATCCAACAATTGCTCCATCTGCAACCCTACACATATTACTAACATCTTCCCTATTTTTTATACCAAACCCAGGTATAATAGGTAAATCAGTATATTTTTTAATTGAATTAATTGATTTTTTTAACTCATCTACATTAGCAGACTTTTGACCAGTTATACCCATAATACTAACATAGTATAAAAAACCGCTAGCGTTCTTAAGTATTAATTTTAGTCTATCTAAATTTGTTGTAGGTGTGACTAATCTTATTAAATCAATTTTATTTTTTTTTAATTCATCTATTAACTCCTGATCTTCTTCTGGTTGCAAATCAACAATAATTAATCCATCCACTTTATTAACAACACAAAAATCAACAAATTTTTTAACTCCAAAATATAATATTATATTGTAATAACCCATCAAAATGACAGGTAAATTTTTTTTTATTTTTTTTGCTTCTAATGCTAAATTAAAAACATCATCCAAAATTATGCCACTATCAATAGCTCTTTTGCTTGATAATTGAATTATTGGTCCATCTGCCATTGGATCAGAAAAAGGCATACCAATTTCAATAATATCTACATTATTATTTATTATTTTATTTAATATTTGAAGGCTTGTTTCATAATCTGGGTCACCACCAGTTACAAAGGTTATTAAATTTTTATTATTATCTTTTAATGTTCGTCTTAATAATTCAGACATTATATTTTCATATTTAGTTCGTCAGCTATAGTATAAATATCTTTATCTCCTCTGCCACACATATTCATAACTATTATTTTCTCTTTTCCATAACTACTAGAAATTTTTTTTAAAACAGCTAAAGCATGTGCAGGTTCTAATGCTGGTATAATTCCTTCAAGCCTACAACAATATTGAAAAGCTTCTAAAGCCTCTTTATCTGTAGCTGAAAGATACTTTACTCTTTTTTCTTCAAATAAGAAAGAGTGTTCAGGACCAATTCCAGGGTAATCTAATCCAGCAGATATGGAATGAGCCTCTTGAATTTGTCCAGAATTTGATTGCAAAAGGTATGTTTTATTACCGTGTAATACTCCTGGTTTTCCTCCCGTCAAACTTGCTGCGTGTTTTTTAGTATCAATACCATGCCCAGCAGCTTCCACAGCAATCATTTCTACATCACTGTCGTCAAGAAACTCATGAAATAATCCAAGTGCATTTGATCCACCTCCAATGCATGCAATTAATAGATCAGGAGATTTTCCCTCAAGCTTTTTAATTTGTGTTCTTACTTCTTTACCAATAACAGATTGAAAATCTCTTACCATTGTAGGATAAGGGTGAGGTCCAGCTGCTGTTCCTATTATATAAAAAGTATCTTTGACGTTTGTAACCCAATCTCTTAAAGCCTCGTTCATTGCATCTTTTAAAGATTTTGATCCATTAGAAACACTTTTTATTTCTGCACCAAGCAATCTCATTCGAAATACATTTGGGGATTGTCTTTGAATATCTTTTTCTCCCATATAAACCACACAGGGTAATCCAAATAATGCACATACTGTTGCCGTAGCAACTCCGTGCTGCCCGGCACCAGTTTCTGCTATAATTCTTTTTTTTCCCATTTTTTTAGCTAGCAGTATCTGTCCTAAACAATTATTTATTTTATGAGCTCCAGTGTGGTTCAATTCATCTCTCTTAAAATAAATTTTTGCTCCACCTAAATCATTAGTTATTCTTTCTGCAAAATAAAGTGGACTTGGCCTACCTACATAATTCTCCAAATAATAATTAAATTCATCAATAAAAATTTTATCATTTTTTATTTTTTCGTATTCTTTTTCTACTTCAAGTATTAGCGGCATTAATGTTTCAGAAACATATCTTCCACCAAACTTTCCAAAATACCCCTTTTCATTTGGCAGATTCTTGAAAGTATTTTTAAGCATAATTTAAATTTCTCATAAAATTATTTATAATCTCATTATCTTTAATGCCAAGTTCTTTTT
>CETK01087266.1_pt1 | contig 16259 bp, 19 predicted proteins | sample 361431 | NCBI WGS metagenome assembly CETK01 (sample SAMEA2622452, study PRJEB7988) | marine metagenome | biome: marine biome (ENVO:00000447); feature: surface water layer (ENVO:00002042); material: "saline water (ENVO:00002010), including plankton (ENVO:xxxxxxxx)" | depth 5 m | reverse complement strand
AATAAAAAAATAAAAACAATTTTAGAGAATATGTTTCTGCTATTATTTCTATTCTACTTAATATCAATGGTTATACACCCTTGGTATATAATTACAATTTTATATTTAGGCCTTTTTACGAAGTACAATTTTCAAATTATATGGAGTGCTCTTATTTTTTTGACCTATTCTGCCTATCAAAATTCTAAAGTAGAAGAAAATTTTTATTTAATAGGACTAGAATATATTGTTGTGATTGGGTTTTTTATTTATGAATTTTTAAGACAAGAAAAAATCAAAACATTTTTAAGAAAGAAATTTCTTTTGTAGTTAGATTTCTCCATTTACCACGTTCTAAATTTTTTTTATTAAAATTTAAAATCGATACAATATCATATTTAACTACATTATAGTTAAATTTTTTTAAAAAATTTAAAATATAATTTCCCTGAATTAAGGATGTTTCGATTCCAATTATATTTTTAGGTTTATTAACAACATAGTCAATTTTTCTCACCATTATTTTTTTGGATATTCCCCCCAAAATGTATTTTTTCATTTTGTTCATATCAATAGATGATATTTCTTTGTTCAAATTCACTTGGTAGATTATTTTTATTTTGAGGGATTTTCTTTTTAATTTCTCAATTAATTGAAGGTCATTTGTAAAAAAAACTAGACCAAGATTTGACCTTCCTAATGAAAATAAAGGTTTTAATTTATTTGAATTTTTAATTGAAATTAAATCTTTACATAATCGATATCTGTTGTTTTCATTTATTGAAGCTAAATAACCTTTGGGCTTATTAAGAATTATATAAATATTTTTTTGCCCAGTAATTTCTTGACCATTAAAATAAACCTTGTCTCCACTTCTGATTTTGTATCCTAATTGATTAATTATTTTATCATTGACCTTTACTTCTCCCATCGAAATATAAATGTCCGCCTCTCTTCTTGAACACAAACCGGAATTAGAAATAAACTTGTTTAATCTTATTAATTCTTTCACTGAATTTAAAATTTATGAATCACTTGTTTTTTGTAATCTTTAAGAGTTTTAAAAGTTTTTTTAATATCAAGAGTAAACCCCAATAAAAAACCCCCTCCTCCTGATCCACACAACTTAAAAAAATAATCGTTTGTTCTTAGACCTTCCCTCCACAGTTTTATAAATTTTTTTGGTATCATCGGTTGAAAGTTATCTAAAGTAATTTCGGAAAGAATTTTTGCGCTTTTAAACAGTGAATTAAAATTTCTATTTAAAAATTCGTTAATGCAAATTTTTGAGTACTTAATGAATTGATTGTTCATCATTAAATTAAATTTTTCATCTTCCATTTTTTTTTTAAATAAGGAAACCATTGAAGATGTGTCGGAGGGATTTCCAGAGTCTAGTATGAAGATACCTCCATATCCCAAAATTTTTTCTTCTGGCATTTTTGTGATATGAATCTCATTTTGAGATTTGATTAAAATCGGAAATCCTAAGTAACAATTTAAAGGATCTATTCCTGATGAATCTCCATGAAAATAAGACTCCATTTCAGAAAAAATATTTTTGAGTTTTTGTAATTTATTTTTTGTTATTTTTTCATTGGCAGATATCTTTTTTTTAGCATATCGATCATAAAATGCTGCTACTAGTGCTCCACTACTACCCAATCCATACCCTTGGGGAATATTGCTTTTAAAAAATAGTTTATCGTTTATGTCATTGTTTATTTTTAACCAATTCAAAAGTGGAAGATTTTCCCCTTTTATTTTTAAATATTCTATGAATTCTAAGATTTTTTTTTGGGAATCTTTGTCTTTATTTCCAGCCTTCAATTTTAAACTTCCTTTATATAAAGGATAAGGTATTGCGAATCCAAATGAATCAAGTACGATACTGTATTCCCCAAATAATAAAATTTTAGAACTATATATTGTACTACTCATATTAATTAAAATTCCAATAATTTTGTCCCCAACCCAACATTGTCATTTATAAAAAGATTGTTTTGGCAATAATACATCAATTTTTGTTCTATAAATTTTTTTACTTTCGGTTTATATTTTTCTGGATACAGAAGATGCACATTTGGACCTGCATCCAGAGTGAAACAAATTGGAACCTTTTCTTTTTCTCTAAAATTTCTTAGTAGTTCTATGACTTCTAAAGTATTCGATTTAATTAAGACAGTTGGTGGCTGAGATGACATCATTAAAGCGTGTAAAGTCATGGCTTCCTCCTCAACAACTTTTATAAAAACCTCTAAATCACCAACTGAAATAGCACTAAGTATTATTTTTAAATTATTCTTTGCTTGATTTTTTCTGTCTTTTAAAAATGGGTGTTCGGTCATTTTCTTATGGCCATTTGAGCTGCTTAAAGTCTTAATTTTATCATCAATAATTAATACTGTGTTTTGATAGTTCTTAAAAATCTGATGAGTTTTGTAATTATAATTAACAGCAAAAAAATTGGAACTCTCAGAATGAAATTCATTTTCTCCCCAAATCATTAAAGGACCAGAAATACTTCTAGCTCCACTTCCTGAACCTAGCCTTGCTATAAATGACACCTTATTAAAAAAATTTTTTTCTGTCATTTTTTCTCCGTGTCGCTTTTCAATACTAACAATACAAAAAGCCAAGGAACAAAATGCAGATGCAGAGGAGGCAATTCCGCTACTGTGAGGAAACGTATTTTTTGAATTTATTTTTAAAAATAAATTTTCTAAATATGGACAAAAAGACGAAATTCTGTCAAAAAATTTTTTAATTTTTTTTTCGAAAGATTTTTTTGTTTTTCCGTCATATAAAAAAACGAATCTCGCCTGCCCTTTTAATCTTGGAAAATATTCTATTGAAGTTTCCGTTTTACAATTTGATAATGTAAAACTTAATGAGGGGTTTATAGGTAGTTGTAGTCCATATTTACCCCAGTACTTAATTAGAGCAATATTTGAAGGTGACTCACAAGCTATTCTACCTGTTTTTGGCGTAAAATTTCTTGAAATAAAAATTGATGGATCCATTACATAACAAAAATAGAGGTTAGGTACTTTTAATTTTAAAAATAATTTAAAATATTTTTTAATTTATCTGGATAATCGGTAATTATACCATCTACTCCATAAGAGATCAATTTCTTCATTTCATCTTCATCGTTAACTGTATAGGGATATAATTTGTAACCCTTAGAATTAATTAAATCAATATTTTTTTTATTTAAAAATTTATAATTTGAATTAATCGACACCGCATTAACTTTATCTGCAAATTTTAAAGCTAATACGGGGTTTCCGTCAATTAAAACTCCGATAGGTATTTTTTGGGACTTAGACCTGAGAATAAGAAGTTCATCCCAGTCAAAACTTGAGACAATTACATTTTTATTTTTTAACAAGCCTTTATTGAAATATCTTTTTAAGATTTCAATTGTTGGAATTGCAGTTCCTTTTCCTTTAAGTTCGATGTTTAAAATTATATCACCAAGTTGTAAAGACAGGATTTCTTCAAGTGTCGGAATGAAGTATTTACTTTCAATTTGAAAAGATTTTATTGCCCTAAGATCTAAATCTTCGATACATAAATTAACATCAAGTATTTTGCTTAGATTATTATCATGAAAAACAACAATTTCCCCAGATTTACATCTAAATACATCTATTTCTACACCATTAGCTCCCAAATCAATAGCGTATTTAACAGATGGGATGGTGTTTTCCGCAACATGACCTTTAGCACCTCGATGTCCAATAATAAGCGTTTTTCCTTTATTTATGCAGGAAAATAAAATAAAGCAAATAAATACAAAGAGTTTAACTTTAGAAAACATTGTTAAAAATAGAGGAAAAAATATGCCAAATCAAATTAGCCCTCGTCAACGTTGACAACTTTTTCAATCTCTGGAGCATGTTTTTTAATTGTCATCTCAACGCCTGTTTTTAGTGTCATCTGATTAACTGAACATTCTGCACAGTTTCCGTGAAGTTTGACTTTTACAATCTTTTCATCAAGAATTTCAACCAAAGATATGTCACCACCGTCAGCTGCAAGAAAAGGTCTTATTTCGTTTAATGCATGGATAATTTTATTTTTCAATTCCATTTTATTTTTTTTTTATTGCTGAACATCCAGCCATTGTGGTAATTTTGACAATTTTAGTCGGGGGCAAGTGGTTATTACGTTCTACAACACTTGAAACAACATTTTTGGCTATTTCTTCAAAAGATTTTGAAATAACCGTATTATCTTGCAAAGATGCAGGATGACCAAAATCTGAAGCTTCTCTAATACTCTTAAAAAGAGGCACAAAACCTAGAAAAGGCACATTGCTATCATTAGCTAAATTTTTTACCCCATCTTTACCAAAAATGAAATATTTTTTTTCTGGCATGTCTTCAGGTACAAAATAAGCCATATTTTCAATTAATCCTAAAACCGGAACATCAATATTTTTTTGATTAAACATTGAAATACCCCTTTTAGCATCCGAAATCGCAACTTTTTGTGGAGTGGAAACAACTATTGCACCATTTAAGGGGATTGATTGAACAATACTTAAATGAATATCCCCAGTTCCGGGTGGCAGATCGACCAATAAAAAATCAAGTTCTCCCCAATTGGTATCAAAAATCATTTGATTCAATGCTTTAGATGCCATTGGACCTCTCCAAATAACTGCCTGATTAGGTTCAGTAAAAAAACCAATAGATAGAATTTTAACTCCGTAATTCTCTATTGGTTTTATCATAGACCGATTTTCGATTTTAACCGAAGCGGGTCGAAGAGATTCGACGTCAAACATTGTAGGAATAGAAGGACCATATATATCTGAATCCAAAATTCCAACTTTAAACCCCATTTTTGATAATGATGTTGCCAAATTGGATGTTATTGTTGATTTTCCAACTCCACCTTTTCCCGAAGAAATCGCTATAACGTTATCAATTCCAACTAATTTATTTTTATTGTGATTAAGATTTGTTTCCTTTTTTACCACATTGAAATTAACAATGATTTTTTGATTTTTTTCAAAGGATCTTACAATACTCTTTTCTAACTTTTTTTTTGCATGTAATGAAGGATTTTCAATAATTATATCTATAATGATTTCATTACCAAAAATATTAACATTCCTAATCTGAGAGGGTGTTACGATTTTTTCAAGTATGCTTATTACTTCTCTTTTATCCATCTATGAATTTTGTCTTTGATTTTATTATCATCCATGTCTTTTGGGTCCCAAAAAACTTTCTCAAAGTTAATTACTTTATCATTTTTAATATTTATACCCTCATTTTCTAATAATTGTTTCATTAAATCAGTTCCATAAAAATGGTGTTTACCTGAGAGTAACCCAATCCTATTTACAACTCTGTGAGCAGGCAGATCAGATTTGTGGTGAGAAGCATTCATTGCCCAGCCAACCATTCTAGAACTATTAGGGGAACCGATATGTTTCGCAATTGCGCCATATGTTGTAACTCTTCCAACAGGAATTTTTCTGACTACATTATATACTTTTTCAAAAAACATTTATCTAAAGGTAAAAGATAAAAATTTAATTTTTTTAGACTCCCTCAAAAACATTTTTTCATAATAAGTTTGTACTTGTCTTGAAATTTCGGGCGAAGATTCATTATTGTAAATATCATGGTGAGCATATTTGATTTTTAAATCTTTCCCCTCAAGAATTCCTAGACTATAACCGAACATAAAATCGCTGTCTGTTTTCAAATGTATAACCCCTTTTGATTTTAAAATTGTATTATAAATTTTTAGAAATTTTGAATTTGTTAATCTGTGCTTAGTTCTATTAAATTTAAATTGTGGATCTGGAAAAGTAATTAATATTTCGTCCACCTCGGAGTACTGAAAAAATTTTTCTAAATACTCAATTTTTGTTCTCAAAAAACATACATTTTCTAAATTATTTTGTTGTGACAACTTTGCTCCATGCCAAACGCGCGCACCCTTGATATCAATCCCAATAAAGTTCTTTTTAGGATTTTTTTTAGCTAAAAAGATTGTGTATTCTCCTTTTCCGCATCCTAATTCGAGATATATAGGATTATTATTTTTAAAAACACTTTTCCGCCATTTGCCTTTTAAAGTGTGATTTTTTCTGATAATTTCTTTTATATCTGGCTGAATTACATTTTCAAAGGTGGCATTCTCTTGAAACTTTTTAAGTTTATTCTTACTTCCCATCTTTAAAATAATTCAATTACTTCTTGTTAATGTGAATGAGAATTCTGAGCCCACATTCAAAGAACTTTCAACGTAAATTACTTCATTATGTGCCTCCACTATATGTTTTACAATTGCTAATCCCAAACCGGAACCACCCTCTTGTCTATTTCTAGTTTTATCGACTCTGTAAAACCTTTCAAAAACTCTTGGAAGATCTTCCTCTGATATACCTTGACCATTATCAATGACCCGAACTAAAATCTTTTCTTTATTTAAGTTTTTTATTACTATTTCAACTGTACCGTTTTCAACCCCGTAATTTAAAGAATTTACTATCAAGTTTGACATAACTTGGGTTATTCTCAAATCATCGGCATTTACAAAAATTGTTTTATTACCACCAAAGTCATAAGTGATTTCCGTACCCCTTTCCTTCTTTTTAATTTCGAAAGAATCGACTAGATTTTTAATTAATTCACAAAGATCAAATTTTTCAATCTTTAAGTTTGTTACACCAGTTTCAAACTCAGTAATTAAATCAACATCTTTGATTATATGACCAAGTCTATCACTAGCATTAGAAGCTTTTTCAAGATATTTTTGGATAATTTTCTTATCCTTTACCTTTCCTTCTAGGAGAGTTAGAATATATCCTTGAACGGTAAAAAAAGGAGTTTTAAGTTCATGTGCAAGATTTCCAATAAATTCCTTTCTGTAATTTTCTTTATCCTTTAAAAGTTGAACTTCCAACTTGCTATCCTTGGCAAATTTTTGAATACTATTTGTCATTATTTCGATGTCTTTTTGCAAAGAATCTTCAGCAATTGTGAGCCCCTTAGGCAAAAGGTCTTCATAAATTGATCTTACTTTTGAATATACAAAGTTTTCAACCCTTATATGAATAATAAAAAAGCAACATAAAAAAAGTAAAAGGACCAATGGTAAAATAAAATGAAATGTATCTAAAATAATTCTCAAAGAACCAGAGTATAAATAAATTGATATGAAAACTAACAACATAAAAATGAACACAATAAATGCAGACAATTTTATTGCTACGCCATATTTTTTTAACATTTCAATTTTTAATTTAAGGTGAATTGATAGCCAACACCTTTAATGGTGTTTAAATAATTTTCTCCTATTTTTTCTCTTAACTTTCTAATGTGAACATCTATAGTTCTGTCACCCACAAAAACATTTGTACCCCAAACTGATTCCATTATTTTTTCTCTTTTAAAAACTTTACCTGGCTTGCTCGCTAGAAGAAATAATAATTCAAACTCCTTTCTGGGTAATTTGATAGATTTACCATGAACTTCAACAATATACTTTTCACTGTCTATAACGATATTCTTAAAAGATAGAACTTTAGAAAGATCATCTTTAAAACGTCTTAATAGGGCTTTTACTTTAGAATTGAGTATCCTTGGTTTGATGGGCTTTGTAACATAATCGTCAGCTCCACACTCAAATGCAGCTACCTGAGAATAATCTTCCCCTCTTGCGCTCAGAAACATTATAACAGAATTATCAAATTTTTTGTCCATTCGTAGACGTTCACATGCTTCAATACCGTCCATTACCGGCATCATCAAGTCTAAAATAATTAAATTAGGTAGATTCTCATCAGCTAATTTTAAGGCCTCTTTTCCATTCACAGCGGTGAAAACTTTGTACCCTTCATTTTCTAAGTTGAATTTGAGAATCTCAATTATATCGGGCTCATCGTCAGCTATTAAAACTTTTATTCTACTTTTTTTCACTTATTCAAATTTAAAAATAAAATATATCTATATCTCGGGGTTTTTTTAAACTTTAATAAAATAATAACTTTAAATTAAATTCTGTTTCATGAAAAAATTTAAAGACTTTTTTGAAATTAAAACTAAGGACGAATTCAATTATTTTGCGATGAAAACTTTTACTTTTCAATACAGTAATAATTTAATATACAAAAAATATTGTGATTTAATTGGGTTTAATTTAGATAACGTTTTTAGCATCAAGGATATTCCATATTTACCAATAATTCTTTTCAAGAAAAAAAAAATAAAGTCATTTATGGGTAATTCAAAATTATTTTTTACTTCAAGCGGAACAACTTCTAAAAACCTTTCAACCCATCATTTAAATAAAATTGAAAATTATAAAGAAAGTTTTAGTAGATCTTTCAAAAGTTTTTACGGCCCTTTAGATGATTTAACGATTCTTGCTCTTCTTCCATCGTACTTAAAACAAAAAAATTCGTCACTGATTTTTATGATGAATGAACTGATAAATGAAACAAAAAAAAAGGAGAGCGGTTTTTATTTATATGATTACAAAAAGTTGTCTAAAACAATAGATTTTTTGGAAAAAAATAAGAGAAAAAGTATTTTAATGGGTATAGTTCCGTCTTTATTTAGCTTTGGAAAACTATTTCCAAAAAAATTAAACCATACTATCATAATGGAAACAGGAGGTATGAAGAATCTTCCAGATGAACTAAATCGAAAAGAAATACATCAGAAACTTAAAGCCTTCTTTGGAGTAGATTCGATTCACAGCGAATATGGAATGACAGAATTACTTTCTCAGGGGTATTCAGTAAAAAATGGAGTGTTTAGAAATCCTCCCTGGATGAAAATGTTTACTTATGAGTTAAACAACCCCTTCAAAAGAACTAGAATGGGTAAAGTCGGGAGATTAAATATTATTGATTTAGCAAACCAAGATTCATGTTCATTTATATCAACTGATGATATTGGTAGAAGTTTAAATGATTATTCATATGAGGTTATCGGAAGGGTAGACAGTGCAGATATAAGAGGTTGTAATCTTCTATTTAGTCGGTGAAATCCAAAATTAAATATTTTTTCTTGCCCCTTTGAACCAGAATTACCCCTCCAATTATTAAATCATTGACATCAAGAATTTTATTTTCATCCACTCGAGACTTATTGACATACACTGAATTTTGTTTCAATGCCCTCCGAGCCTCACTCAGGGAATTTAAAATAGAACCTTTCATTGAAAGTACTTCAACTATATCTATTCCCTTGTTTAAGGAAGGCCTATTAATTTTAAGTTTTGGTACTCCGTCAAAAATATCTTTAAAAGTCTCTTTATCAAGAGATGACAAATCTTTTTTTGTAGATTTTCCAAATAAAATTTTAGAGGCAAATTTTGCTTTTTCTAGATCTTTTTTTGAATGAACCATTAAAGTAAGTTCATCAGCAATTTTATTCTGAAGAATTCTTTCGTGTGGACCTTTTTTATGTTTTTCTGTTAAATCTAGAATCTCATTTTCGTTTAAAAGAGTAAAAATTTTAATACATTTTTCTGCATCTTCATCTGACAAGTTTAACCAATATTGATAAAACTTATAAGGGGAAGTTTTTGCCTTATCTAGCCATATGTTGCCTTCTTCAGTTTTTCCAAATTTACTACCATCTGATTTTGTCATTAATGGACAGGTAATACAATAAACTTTTTTTGACATTTTTTTTCTAATTAGTTCAATCCCAGTGGTGATATTGCCCCATTGGTCACTGCCTCCAATTTGAATAGTACATTTTTTACTGCTAAACAACTCTAAAAAATCATACCCTTGAATTAACTGATATGTGAACTCAGTAAAAGACATTCCTTCCGATGATTCAACATTAATTCTTTTTTTAACAGATTCTTTAGACATCATATAATTGACTGTTATATGCTTTCCTACTTCTCTTGAGAAATCAATTAAACTAAACTCCTTCATCCAGTCGTAATTATTAATAATCTCTGCAAAATTTTTACGTTTTTTAGAAAAATCAAGAAATTTCAAAAATTGTTTTTTTAATGCGGAAGAATTTTTTTCTAGTTTTTTTTGATCTAACAATTTTCTTTCACTGGACTTCCCTGATGGATCTCCAATCATTCCTGTTGCTCCTCCAATTAGTGCAATTGGTTTGTGACCATAATGTTGAAAATGAATTAAAATCATAATCTGAACTAAATTACCTATGTGCATGGAATCGGATGTAGGGTCAAATCCAATATATCCAATTCGAGGTGATTCACTTAAATGTTGATCAACATCAGGAGTAGATTGATGTAACATACCCCTCCATTCCAATTCTTCCAAAAAAGTATTTTTCATTTAGTATAAGTTATTGACAAATATAAATTTCTATGAGGAACTGCAAAAGACATTATCAAAAAAGAGTAATTTTGATTATGATTTTAGTTACTGGAGCAACGGGTTTCGTTGGAAGAAATTTAGTCTTGTCATTATCAAAAAAAAAAGATAAAATAATTGGCCAATTCAGGAGAGATAAAAAGCTTGACGAAACAAGACATTTTTTTATCGCAAATAATGAAGAAGAAAATTTTAATAAAATTATTTGGAGAAAAGCTGACATCACAAATTTTTCTGAGGTTCAAAGTCTGTTCGATAATGTTATTAAAGTTTATCATTGTGCAGCTTACGTCTCTATGGCATTATATAAGATCGATTATTTAAATTTAGTGAACATTACAGGAACTACTTATATAGTAGACAATTGTATAAGGAATAAAATTAAAAAACTTTGCTTCATAAGTTCAATAGCTGCAATTGATGAGGGTACTAACGAGGAGATTACCGAAGAAACAGAATGGAATCCAGAGATTGATAAAACACCATATTCTTATTCTAAATACGGCTCAGAAATGGAGGTATGGAGAGCCTCTCAGGAAGGGGTTCCTGTTGTGATTGTAAATCCCGGAATAATAATTGGAAATAATTTAAATTACTCCCAGATTCAAAAAATAATTAAAAATAAATTCAATTTTTATACATCAGGAGTAAGTGGGTTCGTTACAGTTGAAGATGTAGTTAAGGCAACTATTGGATTAATGGAAGAAAAAATTAAAAATGAAAGGTTTATTTTAGTTTCTGAAAATATATCTTTTAAGGATTTTGTCAACTATATTTCATCAAAAAATAAAAATTACTCTATCAAAATATCTAAATCGATTTTATATATCATATGGCTTATTGAAAGTTTGTTTAGTCATTTAAGAATCAGAAATAAATTTTTAACCAGAGCTTTAATTAAAAGTCTCTACAGCAAAAATTACTATAATGGTAAGAAAATCAAAAAATATTTAAGAAACTTTAATTATTCTAAAATTTACTCCTTTTTGGACAGATGCTAAAATATTAACTTTTATCTTTTTTTAAGTTTTTCAAACTATCAATTTTTTTTTGGATAGAATCTTGAACCCTTGAATATATTTTTGCCAAAATTTTTGGTCTCTGAGAATAATAATTTTTGTTTAATTCCCAATTTAAACTATCTATATTGTACTTCTGTAAAATAAAAAAATCCTCTGGTGAAACAATCAATTGATTTTCTTGATAATTTAAATTATTGATTGATTTAATTATAGATAAATCAACTAACATATTTACCATCTTATCTTGTGAAATAATTTCTACCCCACTTTTTTGGCATGAAAAAAATAAAATGAACTTAAGGAAAAAACAAAAATATAACTTCTTCATCTTACATATTCAAGACTTTTCGCAGGACCACTTTCAACAATTTTGCCTTTATCATACAATAACTTACCATTAACCCAAGTTTTTATAACTGAAGAATTAAAAGTATGTCCTTCAAATGGAGACCACCCACATTTGTACAGAATGTTGTGTTTTGTTACTTTTGTTTCACCATTCAAGTCTATTAAAACCATATCCGCGTAAAAATTTTCTTTCAAAAAACCTCTCTTTTTAATCTTAAAAATTTTTGCAGGATTATGAGAGGACTTTTCAACCAATTTTTCAAGAGTAATCTTTCCCTCTTTCACGGAATCCAACATCGCGAGTAACCCGTGCTGCACTAAAGGACCCCCAGACGGTGATTCTGTGTATGGAAGTTTTTTTTCTTGTAAAGTGTGTGGAGCGTGATCAGTAGCATAAACATCGATCTTATCTTCATTTAGAGCATTCCATAAAGCACTTCTATCTTCCTCAGTTTTTATTGAGGGATTCCATTTTATCCTATAACCCTTATTTTCGTAATCTTTATCAGAAAAAAAGAGATGGTGCGTACAAACCTCGGAGGTTATTTGTTTTTCTTCAATAGGTTTGTTTGAGAACAAGTTCGTCTCTTTCCCCGTAGATAAATGAAAAACGTGAAGTCTTGCTCCAGTTTCAAGAGCAAGTTTTATAGCTTCTGAAGACGATTTAAAACAAGCTTCAGTGCTTCTTATTTTAGGATGAAATTTTATAGGAATATGTTTACCATATATTCCAAAAAAGTGATTTAGATTTTTTCTAATGATTAATTCATCTTCACAGTGAACAGATATTATTAATTTTGAGTTTTCAAAAATTTCTTTAATAACTTCTTTATTATTCACAAGCATATTACCGGTTGAAGAACCAAGGAACAATTTTAAACCTGCTACTTTTCCTTCGTCTATTTTTTTTATTTCATTAAAGTTCGAATTTGTCCCACCAAACATAAATCCATAATTAGCTACAGAGGTTCTACTTGCAATTTCAAGCTTTTGCTCTATTTTTTCCATAGTTGTTGTCTGAGGATTTGTATTTGGCATTTCAATAAAAGAGGTAATTCCACCAGCTACTGCAGCTCTTGACTCAGAGTAGATATCACCTTTATTTGTAAATCCTGGCTCCCTAAAATGAACCTGATCGTCTATAAGACCAGGTATAAGATATTTGTTGATTCCCTCAACTAAATTTTCATTTTGTAATAAAGGTATATGGGAAGCTATTGATAATATTTTATCATTTTTTATTCTTAAATCTCCCTTGAAAACTTTTCCTTCATTTACAATATTTACATTTCTAATTAGAGTGGTTTTAGTCATTTTTGAATAAACTTTTAAATTTTATAATGATAACTCCATATATAGCTTCAGAAATTATAGAACTGTTCATTTTAGATTCTCCACGCGTTCGGTTTTTAAATGTTATCGGAATTTCTATGAATTTGTATCCTAGTTTCCAAAGTTTGAATTTCATTTCAATTTGAAAGGCATATCCAACAAACATAATATCATCTAAATTTAAAGATAATAAAGTAGATCTATTATAGCCTACAAACCCAGCAGTTGAATCCTTTACGGGTAGTCCTGTGATTAGTTTTACATACCAAGAGGCACAAATTGATAGTAAAATTCGGTTTAATGGCCAATTCAATACCCTTATTCCATTTATATATCTTGATCCAATTACATAATCATAAAAATCGAGTTCATTTATAATGTTTGTTAACTTTTCAGGAGGATGAGATAAATCTGCATCCATTTGAATTATTTTTTCATATTTTCTTTCTAATGCCCACCTAAATCCCTGGATGTATGCTCTACCTAATCCATTTTTTTTCTTTCTACTGATAAGATGTAAACGTTTTTTGTATTTTTTTTTATTTTCTAGTACAATATTTTTAGTGCCATCTGGAGAGTTATCATCTAATATTAAAACATCAACTAAAATTTTAAGGGAAAAAATCCTGTTCAATAAAGGATTTACATTTTCTCTCTCATTAAAAGTAGGAATTACTATTAAAGTTTTACCCATTGTATATAATATTTTATAAATATAAAGGTTTAGGTAATTTGATTAATTCAGATAGTAATTTAATTATTTTTAATTTTGAGAATGGAGTGGATATTTCTAAATAAGTTTCATCAAGACTGGATTTCAATATTAATATTTTCTAACTTATTTTTATTAAGCCTAACTAAATGGAGATATGATAGGAAATTTACCTCGTTTTTTAAGTCTATTGATCCATCCATTTATTTTAATAATTATGGAAATAATTTTTTTTTTAATAGATTGTTCGGAGTCAGTATTCTTATTTTTTCGATTCTAAACGTATCCCTTTACTTAGTTTTTATTTTAAATTCTCATGGTTTTTTAAAATTGGATTTGTACCATTTTTGCATTCTATTCTCTTTTTTGATTTTAATAGGCTTTTTAAGTTATTTGATAAATTCATTTGTGGGAGGGTTATTAAAAATTAAAAGAGAGACTTTAGTGTATAACTTTAATAATCTAAGGTCTCTCTTTAGATTTTCAATATTTATTTTTGTGATTTTAAGCATCCATCATTTTTATTTCATTAATACTTTTACTTTTCTTAAAATAACTTTCCTTTGTTTAGTAGTATTATACTACATAAACAGTATTCGAATTGTCCATACATTTTTAGGAAATATAAAAAGAGGTAAATTCTATTTAATTTTGTATCTTTGCACTCTTAAATTTACCCCTTGGGTTTTTATTTATTGGTTTTTTATTAATGTTTAAATGAACAAAATCAAAACTATTTTAGTTTCTCAACCCAAGCCTAATAGCGAGAAATCTCCATACAACAGATTGAAAGAAAAGCATAATTTAAAAATTGACTTTCGCCCATTTATTCATGTAGAAGGTTTAAAAAGCAAAGACGTAAGAAAACAAAAAATCGATTTCAGTTTTTTTAATTCAATAATTTTTACAAGTAGGAATTCTGTTGATCATTTTTTTAGATTATCACAGGAGATGCGCTTCAAAGTTCCAGACTCTACTAAGTATTTTTGCCAATCAGAGGCAGTAGCATATTATCTACAAAAATATGTTGTTTACAGAAAAAGGAAAATTTACGTAGGTGAAAAAAACCTTATGGATCTTGAGCCTATGTTTAGTAAATTTAAAACTGACAAATTTCTTCTACCATCATCAGATATTTTAAATCCAGATATAATTGATTTTTTGAATAATATTAATGTTAATTGGAAACGTGCTCAACTTTTTAAAACAGTTACTAGCGATCTTTCAGACCTTAGAGATGTATATTATGACATCCTCGTTTTTTTTAGTCCATCTGGCATAGAATCATTGTTTAAAAATTTTCCAGATTTCAAGCAAAATAATACGAAAATTGCTGTTTTTGGTAACACTACAATTGAGGCTGCAGATAACGCAAATCTAAGAATTGATATAAAAGCCCCAACTAAAGAATCACCCTCTATGACTATGGCTATAGAGAAGTACATACAAAAACTTAATTAGTTTTTACTTTGATATTCATTTAATCCCAATCCAATTAAGAGTTAAAATTGTTATTTTGCGGTTAAATAAGAATAAACTATTATCGAAAATGGATTCAATAGATTGTAGGATTATTAACTTTTTAAGAATAAATGCGAAAATTCCGATAGCAGAATTGGCAGAACAAATAGGTATCTCAGGAGCAGCTATTCATAAACGAATTAAAAAACTTGAGAAAAAAAAAATTTTCACTGGGTCACAGGTCAACATAAACCCTAAAAAAGTCGGCTTTACCACCCTTGCATTCGTTGGGATTTATTTAGAGAAGGCAGTAGATGTAAATTTTGCTATAAAAAAACTAAATAAAATTGAGGAAATAACGGAGTGTCACTACACCACTGGTGATTGGAGTATACTAATAAAAATTTACTGCAAAGATAATCAACATTTGATGAAACTTTTAAATGAAAGAATTCAGGCAATTAAGGGGGTTTCTAGGACTGAGACATTTATTTCACTCGATCAACAGATTTCAAGACAAATAAGAATTTAAAAAACAACATTGATAATTTTTCTAGGGACAAAAATTATTTTTTTTATTGTTTTACCATCTAAATATTTATTAGTTGATTTATGGTTTTTAATTAAGCTCTCAACCTCTTTTAACTCTAAATTACTTTGTAAGCTAATTTTAAAACGTAGCTTTCCATTGAAAGAGACAGGATATTCAACAACTAACTCCTCCAAAAACTTTTCATCAAATTCTGGATATTTTTCAAATGAAATGGATTTATTATTTCCAAGTAATAACCAAATTTCCTCACATATGTGAGGGGCAAATGGTGAGAGTAAAATACATAAATTCGATAATATTTTTCTGGAACTACAACCCATCGAAGATAGCTCATTAATGCAAATCATAAATGCACTCACAGAGGTGTTAAATGAAAATTTATCAATATCATTAACAACTTTTTTTACAGTTTTGTGATAAATTTTTAAAACTTCATCGCTGGGTTCGTCATCATTAACATAAAATTTTTCATTTCTATGAAATAAATTCCAAAACTTATTC
>CETK01036794.1_pt1 | contig 16318 bp, 18 predicted proteins | sample 361431 | NCBI WGS metagenome assembly CETK01 (sample SAMEA2622452, study PRJEB7988) | marine metagenome | biome: marine biome (ENVO:00000447); feature: surface water layer (ENVO:00002042); material: "saline water (ENVO:00002010), including plankton (ENVO:xxxxxxxx)" | depth 5 m | reverse complement strand
TAATATTCAATTTTGATATTGATTTTTTCTTTATTTCTTCAACTGTAAAAATATCACTTAGTATTTGGGTTGAATGCGAAGTTGGAGATAATCCATTTATGATTGGTATAGTCAAATACTTCTCGAATTCTTCTATTTTTTTATCATTATCAGTTCGAAGCATAAATCCGTCACCATAAGTGGAAAGAATTTTTGCTGTATCTTCTATTGTTTCTCCTCCTTGACCAAGATGTAATTCATTTGATCTTAATGTTAATGCCCCCCCACCAAGTTGTTTTATTGCCAGGTAAAAACTTAACCTCGTTCTTAAACTCGATTTTTCAAACATTTGAATCAATAATTTTCCTTTTAATGGAGCACCCTTGTCCATCTCTAGCGTATTCAGTTTATTTCTAGATTTTTTTCTTTTTTTCGCGTCTTTTAAAATTTTTTTTAAATCCTTAGCAGGAATATCTTTCAAATTAATAAAGTTTTTCATTATTTATAAACAAGACAAACTTTTTTTATAATTTTAATTGCTTGTATAAGCTCCTTTTTTTTGACATTCAGTGGTGGTAAAATTCTAACTACGTTTTCACCAGCTCGTATTGTAAGTAATCTATTTTGCATTAACATTTTAATAAATTTCGACTGATCCTCAAATAATTGAATTCCTATCAAAAAACCTTTACCTCTTATTTCTTTAATTACTTTGGGAAATTCAAATTTTAATTTGTTTAGCTCTTTAAGAAAAAAACTCGAATTTTTTTTAACATTTTTCAAAAAAGATTTATTTGAAATTATATCCATTACCGCACTTCCAACTTTCATAGCTAAAGGATTGCCGCCAAATGTAGACCCATGAGTTCCAAATGTCATACATTTTGCGACCTTTTTATTCATTAATACAGCACCTATTGGAAAGCCCCCACCAATCCCTTTTGCTATTGGCACTATGTCGGGCTTTACTTTTGATTTTTCAAAAGCAAAAAAGTCTCCCGATCTTCCAATACCACACTGAACTTCATCCAAAATTAACAATATTTTTTTTTTATTACAAATCTTTCTTAGCTCTTTTAAACACCAGTCTGGTATTACTTTTATTCCACCTTCCCCCATAATTGTTTCTATCATTATTGCAGCTGTATTTTTATTAATTAATCTATTTAAACCTTTATGATCTCCAAATTTAAAATGATCAAAACCTTTAATTTTTGGTCCAAAGCCTTCTGTCATTTTTTTGGAGCCACTTGCAAAAATTGCAGCGAGTGTTCTTCCATGAAATGAATTTTTAATACAAATTATTCTATTTTTATTAGGTTTGCCTATTGAGAAAAAATATCTTCTTGCAACTTTTATAGCTGCTTCTGTGGCCTCAGCACCACTATTTTGAAACATTACATAATCTGCAAAAGTTTTTTTTGCTAATTTTTTTGCTAATGTTTCTCCCTCTGGAATCATAAAAGCATTTGAAACATGCCAGAGCTTTTTTGATTGCTGATTTATAGCTGCAATAAGTTTTGGATGGGCATGACCTAGAGAATTAACTGCAATACCTTGAACAAAATCTAAATATTTAGTTCCTTGATTAGTAAAGAGATAACTGCCCTTGCCCTTTTTAAAGGAAATTTTTTTTCTGTTATAATTTTTGGCTAAAAAACTCATAATTTATTAATACTAAAAAACTTTGTATAAATTAAATTTTTAAATACAAGCAAGGATTGAATGCTTTGTAATTAAATTTATTTTTTTTTGTTGATAAGTAATAATAATTACTTGTTTATTTAGATTTTATATCAGTATATTGTGGTATTAAAAAAGTTTAACACATTATATAGTTTTTAAATGAGCTGGACAGATGAAAAAGTAAATAAATTAAAGGAACTTTGGGGAAAAGGCAAGACCGCAAGTCAAATTGCGGAAATAATTGGCGGGATAAGCCGTAACGCCGTTATAGGAAAAGCCCACAGGTTAAATTTATCTGCCAAAATTAAAACTAGGTCCCAAAATTTTAAGAAATTAGATGAAAATCAATCTAACACACAAAATGGAAAACAAAAAAGAGGTGCTAGAAATCGTTTTAAATCTTTAATTATAGAAAAAGATTTCGAACCCGAAAACCCAATGCAACTTGAAGAACTAGACGAAAATTCATGTAAATGGCCGATTGGACATCCTGATGAAAAAACATTTTATTTTTGTGGAAGATCTTCGCTTAAAGATTTTTCATATTGTAAATTACATCTTTTATATGCTTATCAACCAAAAGGTAAAAAAGAAGATTCAGTTGAAAAAGATGAAGTTCCTGAATTTATAGAAAAAAAAATTAAATCAGCCTAAAGATTACTTTTCTTGAAAAGGTTTAATTGAAAATTGACCCCCATCTCTCCACATGTAACTATACTTCTCAACTTCATCTTTAAATAATTTTTTAGCAGGAACGCCAATATTTGAATTAGTTGAATAATTTTTTGAAATGACGTTATCATATTTTAAAAGCCTTAATTGATCGGAGGTTAAGAGTGGATTTGGCATTAATTCAAAAAATTTTGCAGACATTTTTGCTAGGAACAGTGGAAAAGGTAAAAGAAACCTTTTTTTACCTATAGCATTTAATAATATAGATAATATTTCTTTAAATGATAGGACCTCTGGCCCAACACATTCTATAATCTTTGAATTTATATTTTTGTCAATTGAATTGAAAATCACATCTGTCATATCAGAACAATGAATAGGTGTAAATTTTGTTTGCCCATTGTAATATAAAGGAAAAGCGGGAAGTCTATTTAGGAGTGTCATAAATGTTGTAGAAAAATTATCATCCACAGAGTAAACGATTGATGGTCTTAATATTAAAGATTTGTTAAAATATTTTAAAATATTTCTTTCTCCATTAAGCTTGCTTATTGCATATTTAGAGTCTAAAGCTTTTTCAATAGCTAAGGCTGATACATGCACAAATTGGTCAATTTTATTATCATGAGCTAATTTAGCAAGCATCATTGGAAAATTAGCGTGGATATTATTAAATGTATTTTTTTTCCCCTTCTCGTACAAAATGCCTATTAGATTAATACAAATATTATTTTTTTCAAAATAGGGCTGCATTTCAATTTCATCAAAAGGGTTTGCCTCTACAATCTCAATATATCCAGCATTAGCAGAAACTTTTAAAAAATTACCTTTGGTATGAGCATTTCGAGTGATTACAGTAACTTTGTAATTATTTTTGGCTAACTTTCTTATTAAATTTCTGCCTATTTGACCTGTGCCACCAAAAATTAGACAATTTTTTGCTTTCATATATATATATTTAAAAATGAATATTGATATTAAACTCCATAAAAATGATTTACCAGATGATTTGAATTTAGGCAACGTAATAGCTGTTGATGGTGAGTTCATGGGTCTTGATGTAAAAAGAGATCCACTTTGCCTAGTTCAAATTTCCTCAGGAAATTCTGATGCGCACATAATTCAGCTTGATAGATCAAATTACAATGCCCCTAATCTCACTAAGATCTTAGAAAATGATAAAATAAAAAAAATTTTTCATTATGGAAGGGCAGATTTAGCTCATATTAAATATTACTTAAAAGTTAATACAAATAATATACAGGATACAAAAATTGCATCAAAACTAGCAAGATCATATTCAGATAACCACTCATTAAAAACTTTAATTAAAGAATTTAAAAACATTGATATTAGTAAACAATTTCAGAGTTCAGATTTTGGAGGTGAGCTAAATAGCGCTCAATTAAAATATTGTGCAAATGATGTGATTTATCTCCATGAAATACATTCAAAGTTAGAAAAAATATTAATTAGAGAAAAAAGAATAGATCTTTATAATGAATGTCTAAAATTTCTCAAAACAAGAGTTGATTTAGATCTAGCTCAATTTAAGGAAGATATATGGTCTCATTAAAATGAAACAGAATTCTCTCAAAAATATTGCTAATAAAGTTATTGATTTAGAAATAAATGCTTTAAAAATTTTAAAGAAATCATTAGATAAAAACTTTGATAGAGCTGTAAATACAATTGTAAATTGCCAATCGAAAATTATTTTATGTGGTGTTGGTAAAAGTGGTTTGATTGCTGCAAAAATTGCCTCTACCCTTTCCTCAGTTGGAAGTCCGGCTTTTTCGTTGTCAGCAAATGATTGTCTGCACGGCGACTTAGGGAGTATAACTAAAAAAGATATTTTAATATTAATAAGTAATTCTGGAAAGTCAGAAGAAATAATACCTATTATAAAATTTGCAAACAGGAACAAAATTAAACTAATAGGTATAGTTTCAAAGAAAAAATCCTTTCTTTATAAAGCATCAGACATAAAAATATTACTGCCAGAAGTAAAAGAGTCTGGGCTTGGCGTAGTACCAACTTCAAGTACTAGTATTCAATTAGCAATTGGGGACTCCCTGGCAATTGCAGCTTTGAAAAAAAAACAATTTAGTAAATATGATTTTTCTAGATTGCATCCTGGTGGAAGTTTAGGAAGACAGCTAAAAACAGTTGGGGACATAATGGCAACTGGAAAAAAGATTCCCTTAATAAGTGAAAATAAAACTATGGACGAAGCTTTAAAAATAATTTCAAAAAAGAGGTTTGGAGTGGTAATTGCTTACAATAAAAATAAGATCACTACTGGTATTATCACTGACGGAAATATTAGAAAATTAAGACAAAAAAATATCGATTTTTATAACACTAAAGTTAAAGAAGTCATGACAAAGAATCCAATTACAATCAATCTTGATACGCTTGCAATAAAAGCCTTAAGAATAATGAATGAAAAAAAAATAACATCACTATGTGTGAGTAAAGAGTCAAAATTAAATAAAACAATAGGTCTTATTCATATTCATCATATACTTGACGCAAATATTGAGTAAATGAGAAAGAAAATTTTTATTCAGGCACTATTGATATTATCAATTATTTTTATTTTTTTATTCGTTTACCTAAACTATTTTAAGAAAGCAGACAAAGTTGATATTTTACAGGTTGAAGAAAGAAATATTGATCAAAAGAACAGTTTGATAAATATAACATATGAATCAATCGATGCTTTAGGAAGAAAATACGTAATTAACGCCGAAAGTGGAAATTTTGATGAACAAAAGCCAGATTTAATTTTTATGGATGATGTAAAAGCGAGAATAATACTTTTAGATGGAAGTATAATTCATATTAACTCACTCTATGCTGAATATAATACTGTGAATTACGATACAAAATTCCAAAAAGATATAAAACTAAACTTTTTAGAGCACAATATTTTTTGTAATAACTTAAATATTTTTTTTAAAGACAATTTACTTGAAGCATACAATGATTTGACTTATAAAAATCAAGAAATTGTGATGTTAGCAGATAAAATGGAAATCAATTTACTTACTAAAAATTTGAAAATATTTAACTTTAACGATGGCAAAGTAGAAATTAAAAAAAGAAATTTAAATGGCGATAATTAAAAAATTTAGAATTAAATCTTTCAAAAACTTAAAACCAATTATTAAATTAGATAAAGTGAGCTTCTCATTTAAAAATAGACCCATATTAGACTCCATCACTTTTAATCTTAATCAAGGTGAAATTTTAGGTCTTTTAGGCCCAAACGGGGTTGGAAAATCTACAATATTTAATTTAATTACTGGACTTTTAAAACCGAACTTTGGATCAATCATAATTAATAATAAAGATGTAATTAATTATCCAATAGCCGAGAGGGCTGCTACTTTTAAAATTGGATACGTACCACAATACGGAGGCTACTTCCACGATTTAACCCTAATGGAAAATCTTCAAGCAATCGCTGAAATTCAGATCACAGATAAGAAAACTAGAATAAATACAATAGAAAAAATAATTTCAAAATTTGAATTTGAGTCAAACATCAATATTCCTGCAAAATTTTTGTCAGGTGGTTTCAAACGTAAGTTAGTGATTGCATTAGCTTTATTGAATGAACCAAAAGTTTTACTTTTAGACGAACCTTTTGCCGCTTTAGATGTATTAACAATTAAAATGCTTAAGGAGTTAATTGTAAATCTTCAATCTCAAGAAAATATAAGTATAATCATATGCGATCATCAGGCTCGCGACCTGTTGTCTGTTAGCGATACTGCTATCATTTTATCAAATTGTAAAATAATCGCTAAAGGAACTCCTGCTGAACTTGTAAATGACATAAAAGCAAAAAATGCGTATTTTGGTGACTCCTTTAAATATAACTAACATCAATGTCTAATATTTTTGTAATTAAAAAAAAAATTAATAATTTTTATAAAAAGATTATAAAAGTAAATGGAGACAAAAGTCTGAGTATAAGATGGGTTCTTTTATCTTCACTAGCAACAGGGAAATCTAAAGCATATAATTTACTTATTTCTGAAGACGTTAAAGCATCAATTAGTGCAATTAAAAAATTAGGAATAAAAGTAAAGATCCTAAAAAATTATTGCGAGATAGATGGAAAAGGAATGGACGGATATCAATATAAAAATGATATGACTATTGATGCTAAAAACTCCGGGACTCTGGGTAGATTGCTTTTAGGTCTTTTAGTGAATTCTGATAAGAAAATAAAAATTATAGGTGATAAGAGCTTATCAAAAAGAGACTTTAAACGAATTGCAGATCCATTAAAAAAATTTGGTGCAAAATTTACACTTACTCGTAAAAAAAATTTACCGCTAAATATTTTAGGAACAAGAAATTTAAAGCCAATAAAATATTTTGAAAAAAAAGGTTCTGCACAATGTAAAAGTAGTGTAATTTTTGCTGCCCTTAGAACGGATGGTACAACTATAATTAAAGCAAAAAAATCGAGAAATCATACTGAAATTTTGTGTAAATATCTCAAGCTTCCAATTAAAATTTCAAATAAGAAAAACTTTGATATAATTAAAATAAAAAAAGCGAAAAGTATAAAACCTTTTAACTACCACATTCCCTCAGATATAAGTTCAGCAGCTTTTTTTATAGTTCTTACAATTTTGACTAGGGACTCTTCAATGACAATCAAAAATGTAAATATAAATTCTTCAAGAACAGGGGTAATCATAATTTTAAAAAAAATGGGAGCGGATATAATTTTTAAAAATAAACGTTATTACAAAGGAGAATTGATTGCAGATATATTTGTACGAGGACATAAGAAACTTAAAGCAATAAACTGTCCAGCAAAGTTGAATAGTAGCTCAATTGACGAATTTCTTTTAATTTTTTTAGTTGCAGCAAAAGCAAACGGTGTTTCGTATTTCAAAAACCTTGGTGAACTAAATCAAAAAGAAAGCCCGAGACTAAAATGGGGATCAAAGATACTAAATTTGATAGGCATTAGAAATGTGCTTACAAATGATTCAATCAAAATTTTTGGAAACCCAAATATTGAAATAAAAAAAAAAATTGTAATAAAAGATTTTCTAAAAGATCACAGAATATTTATGTCGTCAGTTATTGCAGCACTTTCTTTTGGTGGAATATGGTATATACATGACAAGTATTCTCCAAATACTTCTTTTCCAAATTTTTTAAAAATTTTACAAAGTTTACGAAAATGAAAAAAAAAAAGATATTAAAGATTGCTATCGACTCACCAGCTGCTGCGGGTGCAGGTACCTTGGCAAAAAAAATATCAAAACATTACAATTTATATTATCTTGATACAGGGAAAATTTATAGATTAATTGCCAATCTGAAAATTAAATTTCCAGACAAATTTAATAATACATTCATAAAAAAAAAAATAAAAAAACTTAAAAAAAATGAATTAGATCAAAAAGAGTTAATTTCAGATTCTGTTGGTACTGTGGCTTCTATTATTTCAAAAAAAAAGGATATTCGAAAAATTGTTCATTCTTATCAAATAAATTGTGCTTACAATCCTCCTAAAGGTTTCAAAGGTTCATGTCTTGATGGAAGAGATATTACTTATAATATTGTGCCTGACGCAGATTTTAAGTTCTTTATCACTGCAAATGTCAAAACACGTGCTTTAAGACGATATAAAGAGTTGAAGGTTTCAAATAAAAACATTTATTTCCCAGATGTCCTAAAAAGTATTAAAAAACGTGATAAAAGCGACTATAATCGTAAAGTTGCTCCTCTTAAGAAAACCAAAGATTCAGTATTGATAAACACTACAAATTTAACTAAAAAGTCCTGTTTTTTAAAAATAAAAAAAATTATAGACAAAAAACTAATTATTGATGGAAATTTATAAAAATTTAACAGACCCTGCCTCGAAAGAATTTGAAAAATTACTTAATAGTCAGTTATCTAAATCACAAATTGAAGAAGGAAAAATTATAGAGGGTAAAATTAATAAAATAACTGACAAATATTGTTTCCTATACGTACCTGGACTAAAGTCCGAACCGGTTTTAGATATCAACGAACTTAAAAGTATGGGTTTGACTGACAAAATTAAAGTTGGTGAAGTAATTCCTGTTTTGCTTGAAAAAATCGAAGACAAAAATGGTGAAGTAATAGTGTCTGCTAGTAAAGCTCAGAAAATTAAAGGATGGGATAAATTAGTTGAGGCGTATGAAAAAAATGAACCAATTATGGGAAAAATAACTAGTAAATGTAAAGGTGGATGTATTGTCGAACATATTGATACAGGATCCTTAATGTTTTTACCAGGTTCTCAAATAAGTGATAAACCACTGAAGGACATCTCGCATCTTATGGGCGAGCCGCAAAAATTTGCATTAATAAAATTAGATAAAGTAAGAGGGAATGCTTGTGTGTCTAGAAGAGAGATATTATCAAGTTTTAAAAAAGAGGACAAAGCAAAAATTGTAGCAAAGTATAAAGTTGGTGACATCATAAAAAATGCAGAAGTAAAAGGTTACTCAACCTTTGGGGCCTTTTTTAATGTAAATGATGAATTAGATGTTTTAGTCCATCTTCAAGAAATTTCATATTCAAGAGTAAATCATCCCGATGAAGTATTCAACATCGGTGAAAAACATGACCTTAAAGTAATTTCAGTTGATGAAGAAAAACTTCAAGTTGGATGTTCTGTTAAACAATTGTCACCAGATCCTTTTGAACATATAGATAATTATGAATTGAATAAAGTTTATAAAGCTAAGGTCATGAAAATTTTAGATTTTGGAGCTTTTTGTGAACTAGAGCCTGGACTGACTACTTTGCTACACTCTAGTGAGCTTAGTTGGTCCAAAAAAAACGTTTCAGCAAAAAAAATGTTTAATATTGGAATGGAGATTGATTGTGTTATTACAGAAATTGATAAAGAAAAAAGAAGAGTGGCTATTTCTCATAGACTGACTAAAGAAAATCCATTTGAAACATTTGAAAAAAAATATCCTATTAACACTATAATTGATGCTGAGGTAGTCAATAAAAACGATTATTCATTATTTGTAAAACCAAATGATATAGACGTAGATGCATTCTTACATTGTAATGATTTAACTTATCTGAATAATGGTGAGGAAGAATTATCAAAATATAAAAAAGGTGATAAGCTAAAAGTAAAAGTTCTGGAAATAAAGTCCTCTGAACAAAAAATAAGGGTTGGTTTGAGACAAACAACACCCGATCCGTTCGACTGGTTCAGTGATAAAAAAGTTAATCAAACTATCACCGTTAAGATTATTTCAACTGATAATAAAGGTTTAGTTGTAAGACCAGAGGGTTGTGAAATGGATTTTATTATAAAAAAATCACAAATAGCTATTAGTGCAGCAGATGCACGTCCATCAAGATTTACAGGCGGTGAGAAAGTCGATTGTGCTATACAGGAATTGGACTTATCAAAAAGGAAGGTTTCATTAAGCATGAAACTTCTGGAGGAAATTGAAAAAAAAGAAGCTCTTGATAAATATGGAGCAGAGGGCTCAGGTAAAAACCTTCCCTTTTCATCTCTCTCTGACGATTTGAAAAAAAAAGGTGAAGATAAAAAATAAATAAATACCAAGGAATTTATTTTTGGCAATTGTTAAATCTAAACTTTTAAAGCAACTATCTAAAAATTATCCAAATTTTTTAAAAAAAGATTTAGAAAAATTTACCGATATTATTTTAAAAGAGATTAAAAATACTTTAAAAAGAGGTGAAAGAGTTGAACTTAGAGGTTTTGGTGTTTTTTCATCAAAAATTCAAAAAGCTAGGATTTCAAGAAATCCAAAAACAGGTGAAAAAGTTAATACCCCTACTAAAAAAACTATTCACTTTAAAATGTCAAAAGAAATGTTTAAAAAATTAAATGATGAAAAAGAATAAGATTTTTGTTGCCTGTGATACTACTAATATATCTAAAGTAAAAAGTATTATTAAAAAAACACAACAATCTAAATTGAAGATTGGTTATAAATTTGGGTTAGAGTTTTTAAATTCAAAAAATGGTAGAAATTTTCTCTCAAAACTTAAAAATAAAACAACATTTGCTGATCTAAAACTTCATGATATTCCAAACACATGTGTTTCAACAATTAAAGCAATAAAAGACTTAAAAGTGAATTATTTAACTATACATATAAGTTCCGGATTAAATGCATTGAATGCATGCAAAAAAGTTTGCGGTAAAACTAAATTAACTGGAGTATCAATTTTAACATCGTTGGATGATAAGTTACTGAAAGAAATTGGCTTTAGTAAAAAAATTAAAAAATTAGTTTACCATCAAGCTAAGCTGGCAAATAAAGCTAAATTAGATGCTATTGTGTGTAGTGCTAAGGAGGTCAAATTAGTAAAAAAAGTATTCAAAAAAGAAATAATTACACCTGGAATTAGATTTAGATCTTCAACTGACGATCAAAAAAGAGTTTTAACACCTAAACAAGCCTATAAAAATGGGAGCGACTGGTTAGTAATGGGAAGGCCTATTACAAAAGGTAATATTAGAAATAATATTTTATTATTAATTGATCATTTGAGTCGATGATCCTTAAATCAAAAATCTGCGGTATATTTGATACTAATACATTAAATTATATAGTTAATCATAATTATCCTCCACAGTTTATTGGTTTTGTAGTTAACTATCCAAAATCTAAAAGGTATGTCGATATAAAAAAACTTCAAAAATTATTTGAGATTGATAAGAAAAAATCTTTTTATGTGGCTGTTTTGGTTAACCCAGATCAAAAAATTCTTGAAGAAATAAAATTTTTTCCATTTGACTATTATCAAATTTATAACAGTTCTCTTAAACAAATCGAAATAATTAAAAAAAAGTATAAAAAAAAAATTATAACTGCTTTTACTGTAGAAAATTTTGAGGATATTGCAAATTTTGAAAAATTTAATGATGTAACAGACATCTATTTATTTGACGGTAAAGGTTATGAAAAAAGTGTATCTTTTGATCACTCATTAATAAAAAACATGAGCTTTAATAAAGAAGTAATGATAGCTGGAAATATACAGGTTAACGATAATCTTGAAAATTTAAAAAAAATAGCAGATATTATTGATATTTCAGGGGGACTAGAAACTTCAGGATTAAAAGATATTTCCAAAATAGATATTTTTTTAAATAGAATTAAAAATTTAAATGATGAAATTAAAAAAAAAAATTCCACTAATTGACCAACACGATAAATTTGGTTTTTGGGGAGGAAAATTTGGGGGAAGTTTTATTCCTGAAACATTAAAGAAACCTGTAGAAGATTTAACTAAAGAATTCGAAAAACTCAGAAAAGATAGAAAATTTTTAAAAATAAGAGATTTTCATTTCAAAAATTACATTGGGTCACCAACATCATTCATAAAATTAGAAAAATTATCAAATCATTTGGGTGGGGCTCAAATCTGGGCAAAAGTAGTTTCTGAAGCAAACGGTGGCGCTCATAAAATTTACAATGCCACAGTCCATGCTTTAATCTGTAAAGCCATGGGTAAAAAATATATTGTAGGGGACACTGGAGCTGGATATGCCGGAAAAATGTTAAGTATGGCTGCAAAAAAATTTGGTTTAAAATGTAAAATTTTTATGGGAGCAAAAGATATCAAAAGACAAAAACCTAATTGTGACGCTATGAAAAAAAATGGTGCTGAGATAGTTCCTGTTTATTCAGGAAGTCAAACTTTAGTTGATGCCGTAAGTGAGTGTATGAGATATTGGGTTTCAAATTGTGATAATACTCATATGTGTGTAGGTTCAACAGTTGGTCCAAATATTTTTGTTAAAATTTGTGGATGGAGCACATCACAAATTTCAAAAGAACTTAAATTTCAATTAATTGAAAAATTCAAAAAAATCCCAAAAAGAATAAAACTTATTAATTGTGTGGGTGGGGGTAGTTCAGCATATGGTTTTTGGAGTGAATTTATAGATTATGATAAAAAACAAATTGAATTAATAGGTGTTGAGGCAGGGGGTCCAAAAAAATCAAAACTTCATGCTGCTCCACTAAGCAGAAACGCAAGAATAGGGATTTTGCATGGAGCTGCCTCTTATGTTTGTCAAAATAAAGAGGGCCAAATTCATGAAACAGAGTCAATCAGTGCTGGATTAGATTATCCTGGGGTAAGTCCAATTCATTGTTTTTTAAAAGACACTAAAAGAGCAAGATATACTTTTGCAACTGATGAGGAAGCTTTGAAAGCATATGAAATAGTAACCCAGTTGGAAAAACTAAATCCAAGTTTGGAGCCAAGTCATGCGTTTGCAGAAGCTATAAAAATTGCCCCTAGCTTAAGCAAAGAAACAATTATAATTGTCAATTCCTGTGGAGACGCAAAAAAAGATAGGGACATTTTAAAAGAGAGATTGGGATAAAAAATGTATAATTCTTTAATTAGTCAATCTTTTAAAAAAGCCAAGAGTGAAAATCGGCCAGCTCTCCTCACTTATACGGTTGCTGGAGATAATACGAAAAAAAAATCTTTAGCAATTTTAAAGTCAATATCAAAATACGCAGATATCTGTGAACTTGGATTTCCTCATAATACACCTATTGCTGATGGTGGTCAAATTCAAACAAGCGCATATCGTGCAATTAGAAATGGTGTAAAGATAAGTGATGTTTTTTCAATCGTGAAAAATTTTAAAAAAGTAAGAAAAAATAAACCAATTATCTTAATGGGATATTACAATATGATTTATCAGTTTGGTGAAAATAATTTTGTAAAAATGTGCAAAAAATCTAAAGTTGATGGATTAATTGTTGTAGATTTGCCTTATCCTGAAAATAAAATTTTTGCTAAAAAATGTAAAAAAAATAGTATTAATTTTATTCAATTAATTTCACCAACTACATCTAAAACTAGAAGAAAAAAAATAATAAGAGATTCTCATGATATGATTTACTATATTAGTATGTTGTCTACAACTGGTGGTAAATTAAAAGTTGCACCAAAAAATATAATTAGCGAATATCAGAAAATTAAGAACCAAAATAAATCTAAAAATGTAGTAATAGGTTTCGGTATTACTGAAAAAACCATTAAATCACTTAGAAAAGCTGATGGATTGGTTGTAGGTAGTGTAATTTGCAAGGAAATTACTAGGTCTTTAAATAAAAGACAAAATACTGTCACAAATGTTACTAATATAGTAAAAAAATTAAAAAATAGAATCAAATGAACTGGATAACAAAAATTATTAAAGCAGGTGAAAAAATAAAAACTGCAATTCATAAAAGAGCAACTAAAGATGACATTGCTAACAGCGATTGGACTTCTTGCTGCAAAGGTCCAATTCTTAAGAAAGAATTAGAGCAAAATTTGTGGGTGTGCCCTGATTGTAATAAACACCACAGGATATCTCCTAGACAAAGATTTGATATATTGTTTGGTAAAAATAATTATGAAATATTTAAAACTCCAATACCAACTGATGATCCATTAAATTGGACAGACTCAAAGTCTTACAAAGATAGACTAAAAAGTGCTAGAAAAAAAACTGGTATGAATTGTGGTATGATGGTTGCTAGTGGATTTATAAATAAAATAAATGTTACTGCAGTAGCATCTGATTTCGATTTTTTAGGAGCTTCTATGGCTGCAGCTGAAGGGGAAGCATTTTTATACGGCATTCAAAATGCAATTGAAAATAAAACTCCTTTTTTATGTATTAGCTCAGGTGGTGGAATGAGAATGATGGAAAGTTTAATCTCATTATCCCAAATGACAAGAACAACAGTCGCAATTAATGAGCTAAAAAAAAATAATTTGCCGTATTTAGTTTGTATAACAGATCCAACAGCTGGAGGCATAACCGCATCATATGCAATGTTAGGAGATATACATATTGCAGAACCTGGTGCGTTAATAGCGTTCGCAGGAGCAAGAGTTATACAAGGAACTGTAAAAGAAGAATTGCCTGAAGGTTTTCAAAAAAGTGAATATGTTGAAAAAACTGGTTTTGTTGATTTAATTGTTGAGAGAAAAGAACTTTCAGAAAAAATAGGTACTTTATTATCAATTTTGATAAAAGAGAATCCTGCTATAAGCACTGAAAAAAATGAAACTACAGAAAATACTCAGTCGCTTTCTAAAGTTGCATCCTAGAGAAATTGATCTAAGCTTAGATCGTATAAAAAATCTTTGTAGAAAACTTGGTGACCCTCAGGATAAAATTAGCGCATTGTCTGTAGTTGGAACTAATGGCAAACAATCAACAATTAACGCTATTTTTGCAATTCTTAAAGAAGCAAAAATAAAATGTAACGTTTATACAAGCCCACATATACAAAGAATTAATGAAAGGTTTATTTTCAATAATGAAGAATTAGATGATAATGAATTATCAATTCTTTTTGAGGAAGTTGAGGAAATAAATAAAGGTCAACCAATAACATTTTTTGAAATGTTAACAGCATGTTATTATTTCAAAGCAGCGCAATATCCTGAAAATTTAAATATTGTTGAATCTGGATTATTCCATCGTTTTGATGCGACTAATATTTTAAAAAGAAATTTAGCTAGTATTGTTTGCTCCATAAGTAAAGACCATCTTGATTGGCTACCTAAAAATCAACAAACTATTGAAAAGATCGTATTTGAAAAAACTTCTAATCTTTTAAACTCAAATATTATTGTTGCTAGACAAAATTCATCCATTACAAATGAATGCATCAAAAAAACGATTTCAAAAAACACATCAAAAAAGCTATTTTTTAATGAAGATTACAGTTTCTCAAATGGAGAAAATGGTTTTTTTTATTATGAAGATAAATTTGGAGGATTAAAACTCCCAATTCCAAATGTGCTAGGACAATTTCAATTAGAAAATGTATCTACAGCGATTGCAACTCTAAGATTACTCAACGTAAAAATTCAAGACAAACATATAAAGCAAGGTATCACAAAAATACAATCAAAAGCTAGATTGCAAGAAATTAAATCTGGAAAACTAAAAGATCTTGTCAAAAATAATCAATTAATTATAGACGGAAGTCATAACGAAGATGGAGCAAGAGTTTTGAACGAATATCTTCAAACTTTAGACTGTGACAAACATATTGTTTTGGGAATGATGGCTAATAAAGATCATGAAAAATATATTTCTTACTTTAAAAATATCTCGTCATTTACAACTATTGACATACCAAACCAGCCTAATGCAATAAGTGGCAAAAAATTAAAAGAAAAATTGAAAAATTTTCCTAATGTGCAATACAAAGAAAGTATTAAAAAAGCAATTGAGTCAGTATCTTTAAAAGAAAACGACTTACTGATAATTACAGGATCTTTATATCTAAGTGGAGAATTTTTAAATTTAAATTAAATATTTTTTTCTAAAAATTCTTTCATATTGCTCTCTGGTACTCCACCAACTTTTCTGTCTACTTCAACACCTTTTTTGTAAATTATAACAGTCGGAACTCCTCTTATACCTGCGGCACTTCCGGTATTGATTCCACCATCCTCAATATCAGCATAATAAAATCCAGCTTTATCTTTGTACTCGCCAGCCAATTTATCCATAATTGGCTTTAAAGTTTTGCAAGGACCACACCAAGCAGCACTGAATTGGATAACAGAAATATCCTCATTTTTGATTTTATTTTCAAAATCTTCGTCTTTAAAATCTGTAAGCATTATATTGTTTTATAAATTAGTTTTTTAATGTCAACTAGGCAATTTCATATTTCTTTTCTATAGTCATTATAAATTCATTTATTTCATCAAGTTTTTTGAGCTCTTCTTCGTCATCTTTGTTTGATGCTTGATCTCTTAAATAGTCTATTTCAGTATAGGCCATATTTACGGTTTGCCATTTTTCCTTATTTTTGCTTAGAATTCTCCTCGCGATCTCACTTTTAATATTTTTGTATAAATCGGAAGGTAAGATTTGTGGTGCTTCCTGATAAATAATTTTTTGTCCAAACCAACTACATCT
>CETK01014157.1_pt1 | contig 16320 bp, 12 predicted proteins | sample 361431 | NCBI WGS metagenome assembly CETK01 (sample SAMEA2622452, study PRJEB7988) | marine metagenome | biome: marine biome (ENVO:00000447); feature: surface water layer (ENVO:00002042); material: "saline water (ENVO:00002010), including plankton (ENVO:xxxxxxxx)" | depth 5 m | reverse complement strand
AATCCTTCAAATATTTCACTTGGGTGGTCTAAACTTTTTGATTCCAACACAAATCATTACATTGGAAGTTTAAGTAGTTTATTTAAATCAAATAAAGTAAGACTTTCAATGGCTAGTGATTTTAATTTTAATTCAATAAATGACAATTTGTACTTTAATCAAAAAATTAATTATTTCAGCGCACTATTTCCAATTAAAAATAATAAAACAACTTTAGGATTTTCATTATCACCCTTATACCGTATTAATACAAATATCACTGAAAATGAATTTAGTTTCATTGAAGGTAACGAAGATAATCCTCCATATGCATACAAAACAGAGTATGATTTTGAAGGAGGCCCATCTATTGCTTCAATGATGATTTCTACAAAAGGTTATGAAGATAATAATTATGAAGCCTTAATTGGTGTTCAGATAAACTATATTTTTGGAAGTTTGTATTCAAATGTTAAGCATAGTGTATTTGATATAGTTTATGATGAAAACGGTAGTTTTTTGCCCGCGAATGAAATTAATGATTACTACACAGGAATTAGTAGTTATTCAGGTCTAGGTTTTGAAATGCAATTTTCAATTTCAAATAATAAACATCAATTAATAACATCTTTTAATATATTTGATGAAATAGATATTAATTTTTCATATTATGATGATACTGTACCTGAGCAATTAGAGTTAGGTATAAATCCTGATGAAGAAAATACTTATAAATTTTCATCGCCTTTTGAAATTAATTTAGGTTATGCTTATAAAATTAAGCAAAACAGAAAAATAATAATGGAATATTATAATTACAGTCCATATGACTCAAATTCAGATTTTAATTTATTTAATAACTCTGATCTTAATAAAGATAGAATTTCACTGGGTTTTTATACAACATTATTAGATAATAAATTGTCTATGAGTACTGGTTTGTATTTTATAAAAACTTATAACGATGAATTGGACTCAAATAGAAATGGCCTAACTTTTGGCTTAGGTGTTTACACAATACCTAACTTCTCAATTGATTTGTGTTTAGAATTAGGTCAAAATGAAATCGAATATAATGAGCCTTTATCTGAAAAATATTTTAATTTATATTTAGGTATAACTGCTGCAGATACTTGGTTTAAGTAAAAGAAAGGTAACAAAAAATGCAACTTTATTTAAAAATTTTATTTTTATTATTATCAATGTTACTATTTTCATGCACTACATCTAATGTTGTTGTTATTGAAACTGAAACAAACACAAATGTAGTTGATTCTCAGGATGAAGAAATCATTGAATGTGAAGAAGGAGCACCGCCTTGTGATGTTTTATCTTCTTGGGTATATGATGCTTATATTTCCAATGAATTTGATGAAGTTGTAAATGAGGCTCGACATGCTATAGCCTGTAACTGTGCAGTGACACATGCAGATCAAATATATGCTTTTTTAGCAAGAGCATACGTTGAACTTGATGAAGATAATAAAGCAACTCAATCAATTGAAAAGGGTTTGTCATATTCTTCTGAAAATTTAGAATTAATTGAGCTTGCAATTTGGAATTCTAAAAGATTAAATAATACAGATGATGAAATTTCATATTTAGAATTATTAATAACTATAAATGGTTCAGTAAAAAATTATGAAAAACTTTCAGAAGTATATAGAAGAGAAAAAAAATATAATGATCAAATTAGAATATTAAAAGAATGGTTAAAAATTGATCCAGATAATAACAAACCAAATGAAGAACTTAAATTAGCATTTAAAAATACTGGTAGAGATGAATTTGAAATTGATAAAGATAGGTGCAATAAAAATCCAGAAAATTTTGACTATTGTTTCACTTATGCAGAAAATTTAATAAATTCTAAAAGATTTGATGAAGCCTTATCTGTAATGAATAATATGAAAAAAAGGCATTCAAAAAGTGAAAAACTATTAAGCACAATAGGTGAAGTTAGTATCAGTAATTATGAAATTGATAATGCCCTTGAGACATACAAACAATTAATCAAACTTAATACTGATGAACCTATGTATTTGATAGAAATATCAAAAATATATCAAGATAAAGAAAAGTTTGGTCAAGCACATAAATTTGCAAAAAAGGCTCTCAGAATGAATGCAACAGGTCAATCAATTTATAATTTTGCTGAACTTTTAAAAAATACTGTGGAATCATGTAGTGATGATAATCTAAAATTAGAAGATAAGGCAGTCTATGAGATTGCTTATAAGTATTACAGACAAGCTTTTAAAAAAGGTAATAAAGAGTCTAAAAATATGATTAGTTGGTTTAAAGAAAATAAAAATTCTGTTTTACCAACTTTAGAAGATTGGTTTTTGATTGATAATGATAATAACGAACTAACTCCAATTGAAATTAATCCAAATAATTCATGTTATTCATGGGTTGAACAGTCAGTTGAAAGAATTAATTAAAGGATATTTATGACAATAGCTATTGGATGTGATCATGCTGGTTTTGATTTGAAAGAAAAGATAATTTCAAAATATGAAAAGATTAATTTCATTGATTGTGGCACTTTCAGTTCTGAATCAGTAGATTACCCTAATTTTGGACATCAAGTCGGCTTATGTGTATTAGATGAAAATAATAAAAATTGTAACCTGGGAATTATTATATGTGGATCAGGTATTGGAATATCAATTGCAGCAAATAAACTTAAAGGAATAAGAGCTGCACTATGTCACACAACTGAGCATGCTAAATTATCAAGACTTCATAATGATGCTAATATATTAGCGCTTGGATCAAGATTGACAGATGAAGTTGAAGTTTATTCTATAATTGATATTTTTTTAAATACTAACTTTGAGGGTGGTAGGCACCAAGAACGAATAAATAAAATAGAGATAAAATGAAAAATATTAAACAAACCGATGTAGAAATTTATGATATTATCAAAAGTGAACTAAAAAGGCAAAGAAATACATTAGAACTAATAGCATCAGAAAATTTTGCTAGTTATTCAGTGATTGAATCAACAGGTAGTATTTTAACTAATAAATATGCTGAAGGATATCCAGGAAAAAGATATTATGGTGGATGTGAATCTGTTGATATGGCTGAAGATTTAGCAAGAGACAGATTAAAAGAATTATTTAACGCTGAATATGCAAATGTTCAGCCTCATTCAGGTTCGCAGGCTAATATGGGTGTGTTTAATGTTTTTTTAAACCACATGGATACAGTTATGGGATTAGATTTAGCTCATGGTGGACATCTTACTCATGGCAGCAAAGTTAATTTTTCAGGAAATATGTATAATTTTATATCATATTCTGTTTTAGAAGAAACTGGGAGGGTTAATTTTGATGAAGTATGGGAAAAAGCAAAAAAATATAAACCAAAGTTAATTATTTGCGGTGGTAGTGCTTATCCAAGATTTGTTGAATTTGAAAAATTTAAAGAAGTTGCAGATAGTATAGGTGCACATCTTATGGGAGACGTAGCGCATCCATCTGGTTTAATAGCGGCAGGTGTTCATCCAAGTCCATGGCCATATTGTGATGTTATTACATCAACAACTCATAAAACTCTTAGAGGTCCTAGAGGAGGGATGATTTTATTAGGTAAAGATTTCGAAAATCCATGGAATAAAATTGCACCAAAAAGCGGCAGAATTAAAATGGTTTCAGAATTGTTAGATAGTTCGATTATGCCAGGAATCCAAGGTGGTCCTCTAATGCATGTTATAGCAGCTAAAGCGGTCGCATTCAAAGAGGCTTTGACTGATGAATTTAAAGAATATTCTAATCAAATTGTAAGAAATGCAAAGGCAATAGCAGATGAAATGCTAAAATTAGATTACAAATTAATATCAGGTGGAACTGACACTCATTTAATTTTAGTTGATCTAAGTGATATTGGTATATCTGGAAAGATGGCAGAAAATAAGCTTGAAGATGCAGGAATTACTGTTAATAAGAATATGGTTCCTTTTGATAAAAAATCTCCAATGATCACTAGTGGTATTAGAATAGGAACTCCTGCAGTTACAACTAGAGGTATGAAAGAAAAAGATATGATGAAGATCGCAAAATTTATAGATCAAGTTTTAAAAAATCCATCTGATGAGCAAAATATTATAAAAATAAAACATGAAGTAAATGAATTTTGTGCTTCGTTTCCCATTTATGAGGATTTATAAAAATGAAATGTACAAAGTGTTTATCAATTGATTCAAAAGTAGTTGACTCTAGATTAACACAAGATTCTTCAAGTATTAGAAGAAGAAGAGAATGTTTAAGTTGTGGTTTTAGATTTACTACATATGAATACATTCTTAAAACTCCAATTATGGTAGTTAAAAAAACTGGTGCAAGAGAGGAGTTTGATAGAAAAAAATTAGAAGATAGCTTTAGAATTGCATGTAAAAAACGCCCAATACCTCAGCAAATAATTGAAGATTCAATTAAAAGTGTTGAAAATAAAATTACTGACATATCAAATGTAGAAATAGACTCAATCAAAATAGGTGAATTAGTTATGATTGAATTAAAACGTATTGATTCAGTAGCTTATATAAGATTTTCATCTGTATATAGGGAATTCAAAGATTTATCAGAATTTCAAGCTCAAATTGATGATTTAAAAAATAAATTTTAGTACATGAATAACTTTTTTAGATATCCGTTTGAATTATTTTTTACTTCTGTAGAAGGTTTGGGTAAGTTTTTTAATCTAATTTTCATTTCTTTTAAATCAATTGTAGATTGGAAAGAAAATTTTTCAAATATTCTTGATCAAATCATTATTATTGGTTTGAAATCTCTTCCTATTGTTATTTTTACAAGTTTGTTTTCTGGAATGGTTGCTGGAATGCAAGCAACTTACCAATTTGATATTGATACAGGAATACCAACAGATTTATTTGGTGAAACTCTTAAATATTTAGGTAGCGTAATTGGAACATCAGTTTTACTTGAATTATCTCCAATGGTTACTGGATTAGTTATGACAGGTAAAATAGGTGCTACCATAACTGCTGAAATTGGAACAATGAGAATTACCGAACAAATAGATGCCTTAGAGTCAATTTCATTTAATCCAATATCTTATTTGATTATGCCAAGAATGGTTGCTTCTTTAATTATGTTCCCGTATTTAGTAATAATTGGAGATATTTTTGGTTTAATTGGTGGCTTAGTAGCATCGACAACATCATATGAGCCTCTTACTGCATCTATGTTTTTTGATGGATTAAAAATGAATACTAATCTTGTTAATGATTGTTTTGTAGGTATTATAAAAGGTTTATTTTTTGGTTTTGCTATCACATCTATTGCATGTTATAAAGGTTTTTATACAGATGGAGGTGCTGAAGGGGTTGGAAAATCTACCACATACACAGTAGTAGCATCGTGTATATCAATTGTTATTTTAGACTATGTTTTAGCGGCGATATTATTATGATAAAAATTGATAAATTGTGCAAATCTTTTGGTGAAAGACAAATATTAAAAAATTTAACTTTCACAATAAATAAAGGTGAATGTATATCAATAATAGGTAAAAGTGGTATAGGAAAAAGTATATTGCTTAAACACTTAATTGGGTTAATGAGGCCAGATAGTGGCCAAATATCAATAGATGATAAGATTATAAATCAACTAACATTTAAAGATCTTCAGAAAATTCGAAATAAAATTAGTATGGTTTTTCAATTCGGTGCATTATTTGATTTTATGAATGTGATAGATAATGTTTCCTTACCATTAAAAAAATTAACAGATTTTTCAATTGATAAAATTGAATCTTTTGCCAAAAAATCGCTTATTGATGTTGGTTTGGAAGGATCAGAGTATATGATGCCATCTGAGTTATCAGGAGGCATGAAAAAAAGAGTTGGTATAGCTAGAGCAATATCAGCGAAGCCAGAATATATACTTTATGATGAGCCAACTACAGGTCTAGATCCAATTATGACTCACAGTATTAACAAATTAATTAAAAAAATACACAATGAAGAACAGTTAACCTCAATTATTGTAACACATGAAATGAAAACTGTACAAAATGTTTCTGATAGAGTTTTATTTTTAGATGATGGAATAATTAAGTATGATGGAAAGCCTTCACAAATGAAAAATTGCAAAGATAAAACTGTCTTGCAATTTTTAGAAGTAAGTGGTAGCTTATAGTGTCTATGGAATCTGATAATAAAAGTAAATTGTTTTGGATTGGTCTATTTGTATCAAGTGGCATGGTATTGTTTTTATCTGCAATTTTATATTTAACAGATGACAGTATTGATACAGAATATAGATTTAGTGTGATTTTTGAAAATGGTATGGGTGTCCAAACAGGAAGTGATGTTAAAATGATTGGACAACAAATTGGTCAAGTATCCAATGTAAGAATACTGGATGGAAGAAATGGTGTTGTTGTTGAACTTTCAATAAACGACAAATTAGGTATTTTCATTCCTAATAATTCCACATTTCAGGTAAAGACAAGTATTTTTGGTGAAACACATGTTCAGATTAATCCCGGTGAAGGTACTAATTATATTGAGACAGGAGAATTGCTCACAGGAGAAATACCAACAGAAGTTTATGATATTGATCCGGTAGTAAAAGATTTAAGTGCATTTAGTAGACAATTATCTTCAACTTTAACTGATAAGGAAGTCAAAGCATTGCAAAGTATTATTAATAATGCAGATTCTTTATTGTATGAAACTAAAAATTCTTTAAAAATATCTTCAGAGATAAACAAAATAGTGAATAATTTAGAGGTATTTTCATCTGAACTTAAATCATTAAGTTTGAATCTTGGAGAAGAATTTGATCCAAAACTAGCAAAAATAGATAACATCATCAATGAATTAAATGAATTTTCATCAGAGTTAGGTCCAGCATCTGAAGGCCTTAAATCTTTTGAACAGTCAATGACTACTTTACAATTATTAATCAATGATTTAAATGATGGAAAAGGAAGTTTAGGTAAACTGTTAAAGGATGAAAGTTTATACGATAATCTTAACGAAGTTGTAGATAATACAAATGAACTCATACTCGATGTTAAAGATAATCCTACAAAATATGTCAAAGCCTACTGGCAAGGAAGAAAATAAAAACTTTTTCTAAGTAAAATTAATAGTTAATTTTGTCTGCATTTTTTTTATTATGTTAATATAAATTGGAACTTTTTTCTATTAAATTTGTAACAAATAAAAAAGTTAATATTTTGAAAATTAAATTTATTTAATACCAAAGAGGTTGAAATGAAAAAATCTAAATTATATATTGTATTATTTTTTGTGGTTGGAATTGTTTTCCCAGTCGGTGAAGCAGGTGCGGTTTTTTTATTGATCGCTCCAGGTGCTGCCGCTCAAGGAACAGGTGAAGCTAATGTGGCAAGAGTTGATGACGCTTATGCTTCATATTATAATCCTGCAAGTTTAGCATTTCAAAATAAATCAAGTATTGTAGGTATGCATGTAAATTGGTTAAAGACATTAGTGCCAGATTTGTACTATGAATTTATAGGATTTGCAACCCCTGGCTATGGTGGAACAATTGGAGGACATTTAATCTTCTTAAGTCTTGGAGAGCAACTTGCTACTGATGCTGATGGTAATGAACTTGGCAATTTTAAAAGTTACATGTGGGCTTTAGATGCTAGTTATGGTACTAAACTTACAGAAAATTCAGGTGTTGGGATTGGATTTAAGTTATTTCATCAAAAATTAGCTGATAATGTCACAGAAGATGAATCAGGAGAGGGCAAACCATATTCGACAGATTTTGCATTTGATATTTCTTATCTATTTAGAAAGCAAAAGCAGTTTGGTTTAGTAGAAAAGATATATAATATGGCCGGTTTAGAAACATTTGATAGTGGTAAGGATAAATTTAGATTTGGTTTTAATATTGCAAATATTGGACCACCTATTTCATTTATTGATGAAGATCAAGCAGATCCAGCACCTACAAATATGAGATTAGGCTTCTTTAGTAATTTATATGAAGATAAATTCATAAGATTTAATATGTTAATGGATATGCAAAAATTATTAGTAGCATCATACCCATCAATGGATTGGGACGGAGATAGATTAATTGGAGATGGTATTGGTGGTTCTACAAGTAATAATTCAGATGGTCAAAATGAATCAGCCTATTTTGATCCTTGGTATAAGGCATGGGCTACTGCTTGGCTTGATGATTGGCATTATGGAGGAGATATTGATTTTGATGGTAATAAATATATTGGAGGTTATCACTGGACTGATGGTTTAAATGGTGGATTATTGGATGGTTCCCCACAGCCAGAAGAATTATATCCAGAAACAGACGATGATCCAGAGGGTGAATACGGATGTCAAGATTGCGCACAAGCAAGTGGAATAGATGGTAATGTTTTCGAATCAGACATTGGAGAAGTTGTTAAAGAGCTCGGATCAAAGGATGATAGAACTTTTTCAAAAGAATTTGAAGAAATTATTTTAAATACTGGTTTTGAGTTTTGGTATACAGAAAGTTTTGTTCTAAGATTTGGTTACATTTACGATAGAGAGGGAGATATAACTAATCCAACATTTGGAGCCGGTGTCAAATTTGACGGATATGGTTTCGATTTTGGATATACTGCAGGCGAACAAGGTCATCCAAGAAGCAATACATTATTTTTCTCTATAAGCGCAGAAATATAGATTTAAATGTATCATCTCAAATTAGTTTTCAGTTTGTTTGTTATAACAAACTATTCTTTGATATTTTCATTAGATTTAAATTCTTCCATTTCTAATATTAATCCACCTGAAAACCCTTTTATCATTGCATTAATGGTAGAATTTCAAGAGGATAACAATCCAAAAACAAGCGGCAATGGTTTATTTTTGGACACACTTGATATTAATATGGAAGTAAATCCATCCTTGAGTAGATGTGATCAATTTGTTTTAGATAGACCTCCACACAATTCTCAATATTTTAATTATCAGATTGAAGCAGTTTCTAATTATTATAAATCTGTATCAAATGAAAATATAATTATTAATAGTCATATTATCATGAATCCAGAAAACGAAAATGGTTATTATAAATTATCAAAAGACATGGAGCAATATTCATATAGCGATAGCACTTTATCGGATTTATTTAAAGAATCACTTGAAATAGCCAAATCTGAAATTGAATCTTTTTTAGATTCTAATTCAAACATTGATTTTGACGATATTATTTTTACTGTATTTCATGCAGGTATAGGCCAAGATTTTTCTTTTCCTACTTTTGATCCAACCGTATATGATATTAAAAGTGCATATATTGAGCCAAGTATGTTTGGAGATGTGCAATTTCCAGAAATAAATGGTAATACTATTTCATCAGGCATTTTACTTCCCGAAACTCAAAACATGATTTTTTTTAGTAGTATAGAAGATATATTTTATGGAGAATCTTCTTATTGTGATTATCAATTGGGAATGACTGGAACATTTTCTTTTTTGATGGGTTATGCTATTGGTTTGCCTCCTTTATTTAATACTGATACAGGTAAGCCTGGTGTAGGTATTTTTGGTTTGATGGATTATGGTTCTAATAATGGTAGGGGTATTATTCCTTCTATTCCAAGTCCTTGGACAAGAATTCTAATGGATTGGAAAATTGAAAATAATATGACTAGCTTAGTTACTTCAGAAAATTTTTCATTGATTAACATTAACAGAAATGAGATATACAAATTTGAAATTTCAGATAAAGAATATTTTTTAATTGAAAATAAAATAAACACATTAGATAATGGTTTATCAATTGAAGATATTGTTGCGGACTATAATGATCCCGAAAATCAAAATTCATTCAGAGATACTTATACTAATTGGTTAGATGCAATTGTTTCAGTTAATGATCAATTTAATATTTTTGAATTTCAAGATAGCATTATTACCAATGTCATAAACTATGACTTAGGTTTGCCATCTTCTGGTATTTTACTCTGGCATATTGATGAACCATCAATTAATATTAATCAAGGAATTAATAACAATCCCCTTAAAAAAGCCGTTTCAGTAGAAGAGGCGGATGGTGTGTTAGATATTGGTTTTCAAAGTTATGCTTTATTTTCAAATTATGACCCCACTTCAGGTACAAGATGGGATTTGTGGTATCAAGAAAATATTGCCTACCATGATGCAAATCAAATAGATTATAAATGTTATGATCCAATAACTTTTGAATTGCTAGAATCAAATTATAATGTAGAATGTTTTAATATTGGTGGAATATGGCTTAAAACCGAAACTTTTGATAATTATTCTAATCCAAATTCCAATTTAAATGATAATACTAAATCTTTTTTTTCGTTTGAAATAATAGATAGTATATCAAATTCAACAAAAATTAAAGCTTCTTACCAAAGTTCTATTCCTTACTTTGATATAGATTTGAATTTTAGTAAAATTTTAGGCACTTCAAGAGATAAAATATTTTTTGGACTCAGTGATATGAGTATTTTAGAATTAGATTTAAATGATTTTACTTTAAATAGTTCATTTGAGCAAAATTATAATGAAAACACATACATACTTACAAATGATAATAATATTTCTAATATATACAATTCTGACTCTTTATTTGTTTATTTAGATAGTGAAAGTAACCTTGTCGAATTGTCTAATGAAGTGTGGTTTGGTAATTTTATTAATAATGAAAATGATTTAGAAATAATTTACTTAGAAAATAATCAATTTATTTCAGATGACTTTCATATTCAATTTGAATATGAGCCTTCAACTGGATTATCTATTGCTGATGTTGATAAAGATGGATTAGATGAAATAATATTTGCTGATAAAGATGGAAAAATTGTTGCATATAATGGAAATGGTTCATTAGTAAATGGTTTTCCTTTTGGTGATAGTTACTATGGTATTGTTCTTGCAGTATCAGAGAAAGATTCAGAAGACTTAATTCTAATATGTAGAAATTCATCTCATATTGATATAATTGATTTAAAAGGTGATATTATTTCTTTGCCTGCTTTAGATTCAAACTCTGATATAATGGTAGTAAATGATTTACTTTATGATGGTAAAAGATTTTATAACTTAGACTCAGATGATACCTTTTTTAACATTGGCGATATAAAATATTGGACTCAGAGATACAACAATCATTCTCATTATCCAAAAAGTAGTTATGTCCATGATATGCCATCTTACAATCCAGAAAATAAAATTGTGACTAGTTTTTACAATTACCCTAACCCAATAACTAATGATCAAACAAAATTTAGATTTTATATTAATGAACAGGTTAGCAGCGTTAAAATAAATATTTATGATATTTTAGGAAATCTAGTTGATACTATATCAAAAAATGATTTGATTATAAATGAATATAATGAAATTATATGGATATGCAACAATTATCACCCTGGTTTGTATTTTGCGGAAATATTATGTTTAAATAAACAACAAGATATAATTAAAATAGTGATAGATTATTAATGAAATTAGTTTCCATAATCATACTTTTTTTAAACCTTTCTGTTGCCCAAACATGGTATAATCATTCCGAATTAGTTTGGAAAAATTTTGAAACAGATCATTTTATATTTTATTATCATGAGGGAACCGAAAATACTATATCTGAGGCTGCTTATGTAGCAGAAAAAATTTATGAACCCATTACAAATTATTATAAATATAGGCCAAAAAATAAGACAAGCATTATCATCAAAGATACTGATGATATATCAAATGGTACTGCATATTACTATGACAATAAAATTGAGATTTGGGCACACCCATTAGATTTTGATTTAAGAGGATCTCATAGGTGGTTACAGAATGTGATAACTCATGAATTTACACATATAATACAAATTGGAAGCGCAATGAAAGCATCCACAAGATTTCCTGCAATATATTTTCAAGGTTTTTCTTATGAAGATGAAAAAAGAGATGATGTTTTGTACGGATATCCAAATACAATGTTTTCAATACCAGTTCCAGGAGTCGCAGTTCCTCCATGGCTTGCAGAGGGTACTGCACAATATATGAGTCCTGAATTATCTTATGACTTTTGGGATTCACACAGAGATATGATGTTGAGAGATTTGGTGTTAAACAAAAAACTTTTATCTTTTAATCAGATGAATAGTTTTGGGAAAAAAGGTATTGGAGGAGAGGCTGTTTATAATCAAGGTTTTTCTTTTTCTAAATATCTTATTCAAAAATTTGGATCTTCAATTTTGCCTACAATATCAAATGAACTTGCAAAAAGTTCTTACTCAGTAAATAATGCTATTCTTAAAAGTACACAAAACAAATTTAGTGGTTATAAATTATATGATAAATGGGTAAATGAGATTGAAAAAAATTATTATAATCAATTAGAAAATGTGTTAAAAAATACAGTTAAAGGTCAAATTATTGAAGATTTAGGAACTACAAATTTATTTCCTAAAATTTCGCCAAGCGGACAAAAATTAGCGTATTTATCTAATCAAGATAATGATTATTTTGGTCAAACAGATTTATTTATTTATGAATTTTCAGATTCTTCTAAAAAGAAACTCATATCAGGTGTAAAATACGCACCTACTTGGATTAATGATACGACAATAATTTTTACTATGAGAAGTAAACCCAATAAATATGGATCAAGATATTATGATTTATACAAAATGAGTTTAAATCAAAAAGAACCAGACCAAATTACAAAGGAACAGCGCTTAAGATCACCATCATTCAATAATAATACAAATTTATTGGCTGCAATAAGTACTACTGATGGATTGAGTAATATATATTTATCAGATGCAGATAGCATAAATTTTAACAAAGTAACTAATTTTAATAAGCAAGAATATATTTCAACCGTTAGTTGGAACGAAGATGGTAGCAAATTGTATTTTGATGTTATTGTTGATCATGGTAGAGACATATATATATATGACATTAATTCAAAAAATACTTCAATTTCTGTAGATAATTTTGATGACTGTCGAAATCCAGTAACATTTAATGATAAAATATTATTCTCCACAGATCATAATGGTATTTTCAATATTGCGTATCAAGATTTTAATCAGATTAAATATCTAACTAATGTTTCTGGCGGTGCATTTATGCCTGATGTTTTTGATAATAAATTAGTATTTAGTTTATATGAAAATGGTGGGTATAAAATTGCTATTTTAGAAGAATTTATTCCAATTGATGAAAATGTTGTTGGATATAAAAATCCTGAATATATACAACCATCAAATATTAATATACCAACTGATTTATCGTATACAACTAGTAGCAAAGATTATGATATATCTCTTACTGAATTTCATTTTGTGCCAAGGGTTATGCTTGACTATGAGACAGTCAAATATGGATTTTATGGTTTTACAGAAGATGTAATTGGACAATTATCATTATTCAGTGGATTTTCTATTAATAAACTTTCAGATATTGATGCAATGATTATGTTAGAGTATAAGAAATTATATCCAACTCTTTATGCAAATATGTTTTGGGCAAGCAGAAACACTGAACAAAATTTTGATTACTACACAGTAGATAGTCTAATTGTTGATAATATTGATATATCAAATGAAGTTGATTATCATCTTTTTTCAAGTGATTTAGGTATTAGATTTACAAAGTATAATTTCAAGTTTTGGTTAAATTATAATTATACTTTATACAATCAAAAAATTTATCAAACTGTTACTCAAGAATTTATCAGTAATGGAAGCAATCAAACCATTACAAGTTATGGTAAATTAGGCTTCGATTATTATTCTGGAAATGTTCTAAGTCTAAGGCTTTCTTCAAAAAAAATTATACCACAGTTTCTTGGTAACATGTTTCCAAAAAATGGATATATTTTTGATATGACAATTGGATATGAATGGAATGATTTTATGGAAGGTATTGCATTAAATGAAGATTATGGCACATATGGTTCTGTTCTAAAGCCAAATAATACTGGTAGATTTGATTTAACTTTTAATTGGTACAATTATATTAAAAAATTTAATTTTTCTTTAGAAAATTCAATCAGAATTGCATATTTGCTTAATGATGATGTAGATGATTTCTTTCATTTCTTTGGAGGCGGACTGCCTGGTTTAAAAGGATATACTTTTTATGATAGAGAATTAACTGGAAGAGGCGTAATTAATCGTTCAGTTTATATTAGAAAAATGATTTTGGATAAGAGATTTACGGGTTTGAAAGATTTTGTGAGTTTTGATAAGTTATCATTAGGGTTTGTTTTTCAATATGGAGACGCATTCCCTATTAACAAACCTAAATTTTCATCTGGTTTTGAATTAAGATCTAGAGGTTTTTTGTTTTATGGATATCCAGCTGCTGTAACTTTTGAACATCATTATCCAATAACTATTGTTAATAATGATGTTTTATCATTTAATTTTAATCATGGAAAATCTTATTTTAAACTTTTATTTGATTTTTAAAACTATTATGCTAAAATTATTTTTAATTATAAATTTTTCTATTTACTTTGGCTTTCAGTTGAACAGTGATTATTATTTGTCAAGTGAATTAGATAGCAATTTAATTAATTCTAATAATCATCAAGCAAATAGAAAGTTAAAGTCTGCATTATTATCAGGTTTCCTTCCTGGTTCGGGACAATTTTTTATTAATGATCAAAAATCTAAAGGTATAATGTTTTTCGCTTTTGAAATAATCGGTATTATGTCTTCAATTCATTTTAATGAAAAAGCGGAAGAATTTAAAATTGATTACGAAGATTATGCCAATGAGCATTGGAGTTTTTCTAGTTGGTGTGATTATTATTATGATTATTCTGATGAAGATAATCCTTTCAGAGATTTATTTTCTAATCAAGAGTCTGGAATTTATAGTGAAATCAATTCAGGACATGGATTAGAATTTTTTTATGATGATGATGATGGTATTAGAAGATATATGAAGACAAATACTGAATCATTTGGATTATTTTATGCACAATATAATCTAGATCAAAATGGTCTAGCAGAGCAATTTGTAATTGAAAGAAATTTATCAATGTACAAAACTCATGATTTTTATGAAGAAATTGTCAAATACGATCAATTTTTCACAGGTTGGGATGATCATGAATTAATTGAGAGAAGTACTAATGATTGGGGACAAGATAATGCTACTAGTCCAAATAAAACTTATGCAAAATCAATTTATGATAAATCTGTTAAGAACTATAAAATTCAAGATTCAATTATTTTATCTCTTTACGCAAATCACGCTATCAGTATTTTAGATGCATTGATAAATAGTAGTAATTTGTCTGATAAGGCCTCCATAAGTTATGATTATAGTCCAATATTAAATTTTCATCAGGCATTAATTAGTATTAAATTATAAACTATGATATTAAGATTATTTATATTAAGCATTTTCTTTTTTCATGGATGTTCTACAATAGAACAGTCAAGGTTAACAAATTCTGAAAAATTTGAAATTGGCCTTCAATATTTTGAAAAGCAAAAATATCAAAAATCTAAAGAATATTTTGAAGATATTGTTCAAAATGAACAGGGGACAAACCTTGGTCTAGAATCTACATTTTTATTGGCTAAAACATTATTTGAATTAAAAGAATTTGATGAAGCTTCATATAATTTTAATTATTTTTCAATGTTTTCTAAAGATATTGATAATGTAGAATTTTCACAGTTTATGAAATCAAAATGTGCTTTTGAATCAACCTTGCCTTATAACAAAGATCAAACATCAACTCTATATGCAATTTCCATCATCCAAGAATTTCTAGATAATTTTCCATATTCTAAATTTAAAGATGATGCTTACGATATGATTATAAAGTTAAGAACTAGATTGGCAAGAAAAAACTTTGAGTCAGCAAGGCTTTATCTTAAAATGAAAAAATATAATTCAGCCTTTTATTATTTTGACATTATCATATCAGATTTTTATGATACAAAATATCATGATGAAGCTTTGATATATTATATTTTCACACATATAGTTATGGATGACTATAAAATGGCTAAATCTTATTATGAAAATATAAAATCTAATTTTAATAATAACCTAAAAAGAATCGAAGCTGAGCAAGTTTTAGAAGATTTTAGAAATGGGCTTGGATTATCGGGTTTATATAAACTATATAAATGAATATCTTTTTCTTTGGAGGCTCTTTTGATCCTCCACATAAAGCACATAAGCTGATTTACAAAAGTTGCATAAATCTATGTGATAAGTTTATATTTGTACCCTCTAGCCAATCACCAGGAAAAGATATACCAAAAGCGAAATCAAAAATTAGAATAGAAATGTTAAATTCTATCATTGAAAAAGAAGATAGAAGTAAG
>CETK01043882.1_pt1 | contig 16455 bp, 21 predicted proteins | sample 361431 | NCBI WGS metagenome assembly CETK01 (sample SAMEA2622452, study PRJEB7988) | marine metagenome | biome: marine biome (ENVO:00000447); feature: surface water layer (ENVO:00002042); material: "saline water (ENVO:00002010), including plankton (ENVO:xxxxxxxx)" | depth 5 m | reverse complement strand
ACGTCATGAGTTTTTCGCCACTGCGGCAATGGGAATTAACATCAGCACTGCTGCTACTATGAATCCCATCACACTACTCCAGGAATAATTTGGCCGGTGACTGCATAGACCATACAGATTGTAATGAAACCCATCATAGCAGCACGTCCTTGTGCTCTCACGAAGATGTCAGCGTTACTAGAATTTTCCATCACCAGATACCAGGAATGATTTGACCGGATACTGCGTAGGATCCCATAGCTGCAATGACTCCAATCATTGCTGCCCAACCGTTAATGCGTTCTGCCTTTTCGTTCATTTTTTTGCTCCAGTGTTTTGTTTGTGATTATGATTTTAGTCCCATCATGAGTAAATTGTAACTCATCGTCTGGGTGCCATAGAAGTTCTTCATACATATCGTCTAACTTCTGCATGTCCTCGTAGAGCTGTTCAGGGTTTGGCATATTAGAACCTTACATTCATTTCGTATATATTAACTGTCATTGGACAGCGGCACGGATGTAATGTGTATAGGGTTTTTGATCACTCATCTTTCCATTTTCATAGGTGGATGAATAACCATAATCCTTGTGGTCCTTGTATCCAATCTGTGCTCCCTTAGTTCTCTGCAATGCTGGCATAAAAGCAATAAAGAAAAATACACCAGGTGCTCCGATGATAAGTGCCCCACCAAAGACATATCCTGCAAGGAATTCAGCGATGGTGTGGTTGGCAGCCCAAGAGAATTCGGTCTGCGTCAAGAGTTCAATCATTAGGATTCAAAGAGTTGTCCTAAGCATAGGACAGGAGGACAAGAAATGCAACTATTAGACGAGACCGAAGAAGAAGTTGCCGGTGACTGCATAAGAGAGGATCCCGAAGACGAATCCAATCATTGCAGCGCGACCATTTAACTTCTCCGCTTTCTCGGCGTGGGTTTCATAACCATAACGCTCTGCAGCGGTCGGGTCGATGTACATGCGCGGCTCTTTTGCCCACATGTTTTGTTGTCCAAGATCGTTGCTCGTTACAGTCATTTACCTTTTGTTTCATAACTTTACATATTATATAGTAATATTAAGATTTCTGTCAACCCCTTTTTCTTAAGATTTCCAGTTTTCTTTAGATTTCAGAGATTGTTTCCACAACAGCAAGGGACTTCTGTCTCAGATCCTCAGGCAGGGGAACGAATCCGAGACTGTCTGAAATGGCTTGTGACTCCTCACTCAACATATACCGAAGCATATCCTTGATACCAGTCCTAGACTCAGGATACGCAAGAACCCATGTCAGAGAGACGATAGGATAACTGTTGGAACCACCAGGATTAGCATTAGTCCCACGAAGCTTATCGTCCAACTTGATTCTTGATAGACCTTCTGAAGAAGTTGTAGCATTTGCTGTGACAAAATTACCTGCCTTGTTCTGTAGTTTTACTTGAGTAAGTTTGGGATTCCTAGAGTAGTCATAATTCATATATCCAATGGCACCATCCTGTTGGATTACTTGAGCAGCGACACCGGAGTTGCCCTTGGCACCCACACCAACAGGCCACTTGACCGATTTAGCGGTGCCCAGTTTTTCATTCCACTCAGGGGAGAATGCTGCCAGGGAGTTCGTGAATCCCTTTGTGGTTCCTGAACCATCAGCACGATAGACCACCAGGATTTTTTTATCCTCACAACCAAACTCTGACCAGTTAGTAATATTACCCAGGAAGACATCAGCAAGTTGAGTCTGTGTCATCTTGGCAACACATCCTTTATTATTGTAAGCAGGAACGATTGCCCCACCAGTCATCGGGATTTGTACCACAGGAACCTTTGGTTTTTTGATAGCGGCATCACTAGCACCAAAGTCAATAGTATTTTGATAATATTGTCTTACACCAGCACCACTGCCAACAGGTTGATAGTTAACCCTATTATCTGTTGCCTGTGACCATCTAGCAAACCATGCTTGATACAGGGCAGCAGGGAATGTAGCACCCGCACCATTGAGTCTTACACCAGTATCCGATCCCCCTCCACATGATACCAACAAAGGAGCTGCTATCGTAGCAGCGGCAATTGCTTTGAGTTTCATTTTAATTCTTGTCATAAAAAAGACCTCTACATTATAGCAGAGGTCAGTGTGTTTGTCGTTAAGGTTAAGTTATCAGTTTAGTCAGAGGCGCATACAACTGTACTAAATCCGGTGATTTCACATTCAAATTTTGGGTTGGACTGTTGGAGCTGAATGAAAATGATAGCGAAGAGTTGAGCAATCAACATGGCATGGATGGCATAGTTGCCCAGTTGGTTACCGTTTAAATTTCTTATTTTCATGAGAATTTTCTGAGTAATGTATTTATAATTATACAATAAAAAAGGGGTGCCGTCGCACCCCTATTCTAGTATCTAGATATATGTATGTCTACGATCAGAAGTTGTACTTCAGACCCAGCTTAGCACCGTATCCACGGTCGATGTCATCATCGCCGGAACCAAGGAAGGAGACCTCACCATATGCACCCAGTGCATCGGTCAGTCCAAGACCCAGACCTGCCTTACCGGAAGGAACGGTGTCGCTTTCGCCACCGTCAGGACTTACCAGACTAGCACCGCCCTGAACGTAGTAGGAAGCAGAATCACCAAGAGCACCTTCATAGCCAACGTGAAGATCGGTCACGGCACCGTTATACTCGGAACCGGTCCAACCAGCATTGGCTTCTACGTTAACGTAGGGACCTGCAAGGGCAGCGCCTGCGAAAAGAGGAGCAGCAGCGACAGCTGCGAATACAGATTTAATCATTTGAATTACCTTTTAGTTACTTGCGGAATGAGTACCCGCAGATGGAAAGTACCTCGACATGGTACTGTTTGTAAACTGGCACAATGTAATAAGTATTAATACGGTGTGCCAATTGTTATTTATTGTAATCGATTTTTCGGATCTTGTCAAGGGGTTGGGTTATCCCACCTCTTGTGCTGCTTTCGCAGCAGAGTTCTCGGTAATTCGACCGAGATATGGATCATAGTTCATATAATCAGCGATGTCAATACTGGCACCGTTTTGAGCCCAGAAATTAGTAAGAGCATTAAAGTTACCTTGATGGAAGACTCCAACATGTTCTGGATGAATGGATGATCCAAGTTCCGTCTTGTAAATCAAGAGCGGAATAGAATACGTGTTACCTGAATTGTAAATTAAATCGTCAGCAACAGCCCGTGGTTTAGAACCATTGTCCAATTTATACTTGTTTTTTCTACAATGAAAATGGACTAACTTTTCTGCATGGCGACGATTGATCAAATAACATGCGGTGGAGAAATCATTAACAAACCTCTTATGAAGTTTCACATGGATATCTCCAGTGCAGATAATTGCAATTTGAACAACATCCCAATCATATGGGATGTGTGCATAAAAATCTTTCCAAGTAAAATTCCAATACCTGACAAGATCAAGATTGCAATCATCTTCCATCATTATAGCATAAGGACTATCAGATGTGGCAAGCCAATGTTTAATTGCTTTAAGATGTGAAGTAGTGCAACCAATTTCTCCACTAGTCATATTGTTGGGATATTGTCCCACAAGAATATCACTGAGATCATCCTCTCTGCCATCATAGGCAGAAATGCGTGTAACACTATCCTCTATCTCCCAATACTTAAATTGGTTTTCCATATACTCCCAACGGTCAGTTTGACCATCAAGATTGATACAGTAAATTGGACCGATTCCTTTTAGTTTAAAAGTAGATTTGTTCTTATCAATAACTTCAGTCATAAATCAATCCAATATACAGCCTCTTTAGGTGTTTCAAAACTAATTCTCTCATCAACCTGAGACTTGATCTGATCTTCCATCACATAGATTTTATAACCAAGATCTAAAAGATCTTTACAGAGACGATACTGTTGACTCTCTGTGAGAATATCTGTCCCTTTCTTATATGCTACCGACTGAAAACTAAATGGCAACTTCTCTACATTCTTAGATACAAAATAATTTACCAAGAACCTAGCATGCTCATCATTAAAGTTATCTGTCGTCGCACCTAGATTATATTCAAGTCCAAGTTTTTCTGCATAGGCAGCAAAGGCACGATTGTCTCTTGGTAGACAAGGACCACCATACCCATACCCATACTTCAGATACTTACCACCAACTCTAGTGTCTGCACCAATTGCTTGTAATGCCAAATCAATCTCATCACCAAGGCCTGCAAGAGTCATAACCTCACCGACCATATTTGCATAACTGATCTTTGTAGTTAAGAAACAGTTGACTGCCAATTTGACCATCTCAGCTGAGGTGGTAGACATGAAACTAATCTTTGGTTCTGTCTCTTGAATCTTATGATATATTTCACATAGATCTGCATAGATCAGACTATTATTACCACCAATCAGAACCATATCTGCTCGTCTCAAATCACGCACAATCGATCCCTGAGCAATAAACTCTGGATTGTAGAATACCTCCACACCAAAGTGACCCAGTTGATCTGCAATCTCTTTACAGTCTCCCGGATTTGTTGTACAACCAACCACTAGTGATTTGCCGTTTAATTTTGAAGTTGACTTCTTAAAGTCATCAACAACTTGCCAAACAGATCTTACATCATAAGAACCATCTGGAAGCGATGGTGTGGCAACAAGAGTGTAAATGATGTCACACGCTTCAATAACTTCTTGATTACTAGTCGTAGCAGTTAGATTTGTTGACTCAAGCAACATCCGTTGAACTTCAGGTTCATTAGTTTGAATTGTATTATTCTGAAGACCCTTTACATAGTCCTCTCTACAATCAGAGACTACAACTTCATATCCTGCTTGTTCACAGAGAAGGGCGAAACAAATGCCAAGCCTCCCTGCACCAATTACTCCAATCTTCATAGTTTAAACGTCGGGATAGGTTCCATCTTATGCTTATTCTTTGTGTTAAAATCGTGCAAGATTCTAACAGCAGGGCCAGTGCCGTGCTCCATCGCGTATTCTAAATCTGCGTATGAGGCACCGATTTGTGTTTCATCAGTCCTTGAATCATCCCACAGACCGTCTGTAGGTGGTGCATCAATAATGCGTTGATCTACGCCAAGATGCTTTCCAAGTTCCCATACTTCAGTTTTATATAGATCAGCAATAGGAGCGATGTCAACACCGCCATCACCATATTTAGTATAGAATCCTACACCATAATCCTCAACTTTATTGCCAGTTCCTACAACAATACCACCAGTAGATCCTGCGACTTGATACAGAGTTACCATACGCATACGAGACTTGGTATTTGCATTTGCAAGACCGCTACCAGTATATTCATCTTTACTTGTCCAGAGATCAAAAGTTGTGATGAATGTTGTATAGACAGCTCCAAGATCAATTCGGATCTTGGTTACATTCTCATAGTTGTTTTCAAGATAAGTTGTATATGAATCAGAAAGATTATCATTCTTAGTACTTGATTTCAAAGGCATGGACAAAACATACGTAGGCATACCAGTTTCAGCACAGAGAGTGGCAACCACAGCGGAATCAATGCCGCCTGATACACCAACAACTAGTGATTTAATTTTGTACTTTTTTGCATACTCGCTGATCCACTCAACGATATTCAGTTTTAGTTTAGAGTAATCTTCGATTCTATTCATAGGACAATCCAATCAGGGCAATAAAGGTCTTTGGTATCTTTGTCTGCATATGCAGGTCCAAACCACATCTTTGGTGCAATGACTTTCTTATCAGGATTAGAGATAAGCCAGGCACCCCACCAACTCATAGAACTATTAGCAATAATAGCATGAGAACATAAAGACATCAAGCACAAATCAGCATATGGTGTGAATGATCCGTCAGCATACTTATCTTCTGGTTCTGAAATTAAAAATCTGTCGCCTGAGAAAAACTCTTGTTCTTTAACCCAATCGACAGAATCGGAGAAAACAACCACAGGTTGTTCTGGGTCAAACATTGCAAGTGCTTTCTCATAGTATTCAATAGGTTGCACTGGATGCATTGAACCACATTGAGTATAAGACCACTTAAATCCACGAACATCTGTAAGATTAGGATCTCCTCTACGGACATGGAGCATGATGGGCTCTTGACCTTCAAGTTCTTGCATCATTTTTTGACAAGGAATCAAATGCTCATCATGAAAGGTAAAATCTTCACGAATGATGTCTACAATGTTACTAAAATATCTCCAAGATTGAAAGAATCCATAGAGACTTATATTGTCTGGACATTGTTCAAACAATTCATTAGAGAAATGAAAGTGTGGTTCTTGAGCATATTGAAACTCTTCAATAACACCCTCTCTTCTTTCCATTGATAGTTTAAAACATTCATGGAGACTATAGTTTTCAATTCCTTTTCTATTTGGTGGAGGAATGCACCAGTCATATCCATGATGAGCAGCAATACCACGAAGAGCAGCATACTCAAACATTTGATTTCCGAGTCTCCCAAGACTCCCTATATGATTAAAGGCTAGCATATTTTTTAAGATAATCTTGTTGCGAATAATACTCTAGTAATTGCTCACGATTCATATTTTGAATCTTATCCCATTCTGAATTATTAGATTCCATGTGTGGATTAGAGAACCAAGAGTTCTCTCCTCGTGCATGTTCTAAATGATAGACTGGTTTACCAAGTCTACCAATCTTGTACCCAAGTTTAACAAACCTGAAATATCTTTCTTTGTCTTCTGGTGCATATGCTTTGAAGTTTTCATTTTCCATACCACCATCAATATAAACTTTACGACTAAAGAACTGAGCCCATCCAAAATCAGATGTAGATTCTTCAGAGACTGCATCTAAAAACGTATAGTCACCAGTCTCCAAAAACTTAGATACCGTAATATCAGTTGCTGCAACTTTCTTTTGGAAGAGTCCAGCACCATATGGATAGACTATATCATATATTCCTTCCACAATTCCAGTGTATGCTAATACATAGGATTCAATCGGCAAAATAACATCGCAATCATAGTTAACTACAATTTCAGTCTTCGCCTCCATGATCATTTCATTGAGAACTCTCTGTCTATGAAAAAGTGGTTCATGACTTTCCTCAAAGATATGATGAACATTCACAGGAACATCACAAATATCTTTCAGAATTGGCATTGCCTCTTCTTGAAAAATTGATCTAGAATCCACTTCTTTGACAATAATATTTGTTTCAAAGTTTTCCAATAGGAAAGCTATAGTGGTAATGACATTTCGCATTCTATCAGCAGATTCAATCCTGATAGGAATAATGAATGTTGCTTTAGATAAATCAGTTCTCATCTGGATACTTTCTGTTTCTTATGAACTCTGGATATTTTTCTTGAACATAATGATACTCACCTCTGTTCATCATCCAGTTTCCCTCTGGATGCTCAATCACACAATCATACTGTGATGTTGCCTGACTACTTACTCTATCATCGTGCTCACGGTTTGCAACCAATACACTAGAAATAAATTTGGGCATTCCATTGTTCCACCTCATTCTATGATAGAAATCAGTGTCAAGCAAGAGTTTGAGATTAGTGTCAAACTCCACCTTACAATCATTTAGGAAGGAAACAACGGAAGGACTGCTAAGAAGATTTCTACCCTCCAAAGTTTGATCTGCCCACACGGGCATTTTATAATTCACATACCTACCGTTTCTTAATTCACAAAAACCACTGAAAGCCCATTTACACTCAGGGTCCTGATACTGTTCATTAATTTTCTCAAGAGCAGTATCATCTACAAATACATCATCCGAGAACATAACTTTGACAATCTTACCTTCACAATTATCAAGGGCAATGTTTATGTTCTCACAAGGAACATTCCCCTCATATCTAATGAAAGTAAACTCAAAGTCGTCAGAGTATTCTTTACAGACATCTAAGATATTGTCATTCTTACTTTGATCAGAAACAACAATATCAATATCCTGAAAGGTCTGACTCTTAATTGAGTCAAAGAGTTCTCTCAACCACTTAGGGCCATTCTCACCGCGATCATGACACGGGATAGCAATACTAATTTGCGACATCTAGATACTCCCAATCTTGCTGGTAAATGTCCTCAGGATCCTCTCCATCAGGTCCAAACCATAGTTTAGGACCAATCACCCTATTATGTCCTGCCAACCATGCTCCCCACCAAGAGAAGGTAGAGTTAGCAATGATGCAGTAATTACACATGGACATCAAACACATGTCATGTACATTGTCGCTTTCAGAGACAAAGAATCTATCAGAAGCAAAAAACTCATGACCGAAGGCCCATGGAGGATCATCAGTAAAAACAAAGACAGGAATATCCTCAGGTAGTTTAGACAGTGCTTCTTCATAGTAACTAATAGGAAGCACAGGATGATATGTTGGTTTGATTAGGTGATCTGTGCGACGAACATGTAAAGAGATTGCTTCTGTGTGTCCTTCAACGGTGACAATCTCTTTCCAAATATCATTACACAGTTTTTTCACATCATCCCTAAACTCAAAGTCTTCACGAACTTCCTCTTCTGCATTCTTAAAATACTTTTCAGATTGAAAGTATCCATACAGATTTGTATCATCAGGACACGTCTTTACAAGAGCATCATTATATCTAAAAGTTTCCTCTTGAGTATAACCTGCATTCAACAATCCGATATTCTTAGCACCTGACATCTTGAATGCCATGAAAAGTTTATGCTGTTCTTCTTCGTCAGTAAACTCATCATCAGTTCTAGGCCCATCAGGAATAGTAAAGTCATATCCTCTTGCCTTTGCTATGCCTCTCAGAGCAGCATACTGAAACATCTGGTTGCCAAAGCGACCATTCTTTCCAATGTGATTATGTCCGATCATGATAATTCAACTCCTGGTGGCAAGCGATAGTGGAAACCAAATGGGGTGATACCCTCTGCTTCAGGCACTCTGGTTTCCTGAGAGAACCTGACGGCAACATCTACGGGAGCATATTGACATCCCTCAGATTGGAAGATGTGACGATTGTGAACACAGACGTTTCCATCCTCGTGATAGTTTACCACACCTTCAGGCATCCAGTAAAAATCACTATTGTTTGTTTCCCAAGGAACTTCTACTTTGGTAGGAACCTCAAGAAATTTTTTACTCCTTAGAGAAAACCCACCGTTACCCACACGCCAGTGTCTACCAAAGGGGTCAATGTATGCATCTTCTTTATACTCCCAAGGAGCACCAATATAATCATACTTCAACCATTCATCATCCCATTTATCGGGGAACAATACAAAGCCATCTGGTTGAACTAGAAGACAATGTGAGGTATCAATGTGATTGTGGAGATCATATACAACATAGTGGTTGTAATCATTATAGTTTTTGATCTCAGTAACTGGTTCTTCTAGAGTAATATCTTCAGATTCAAGAGAACGATTTTTTTCGATCTGTTCTTTGGTGGTGATAATTTTAACCTTACCGAAGTTAATTCCACTCATACTCGTATAGACACCATTCAGAGTTCCAGAGAGGTCATCTGTGGTGTCTATAGAGACTAGGGTTACATCAGGCAGATTTTGCATAGTAATCATGAGCAAACTGTTTGCAAGATTCACTTTGATAAAGATATCCGTTTTTATCTAACCACAACCACCGTTCATCATCAACAATGCCATCTTTCATTCTCCACCAACCATTAGATCGACTCCAGTCAAACCAATACATTGGCGCAATCACATTGCATAGTTGATTACTAGTCCAGATAGGCCAGAAAGCAAACGTAGATGCAGAGATGATAGCATACTTAGCATTGTTTAGGATGCTGTAATCCATCGAGACAGGACCACCAGGATACTGATACCAAGAAATGTTTCTTTGGTATTGATCTTTCTCTTCTGACACAGCAGAACCGACTATAGACACTCCAGGTAACATCTTTCCTGCAGTGTTAGGATCATCAGTAACAATCACAAACTGAATGTCAGGATTGTTTTCACGCATCCTCTCCATGGCATTATAGTAATACTCAGGGGGAAGCATAGAGTGTCCTGTGGTGTAATCTCCACCACGAAGTTGAATCACGCAAATATCATCAGACGAATAGTCAGTGATATTATACTTCTCATCATAGGTCAACCAACTACAGATCTTATCTCTATGCGGTTCAATATAACTCATTCTCTGGAATGTGCCATTAATATAAGTTCTATCTTCTAAGTTCCAGAAGTTCTTATCCTCATCTCCAATCTCACCAGGAGCTGATGCATGATGAATCCACTCCTCTTTGTAGTAATGATCGAAGTCTTCATTAGGCGAGAAGTCATCATCTTGTTCTACATTAAGACTGACTTCTTTTCCCCAGTCTATATTTAAGAACGGACCTCTCCAACCAGGATGACTCACACCCCACTCATACCCTTTGTGCTCTGCAAAAACTCTACAAGACACATAACGCCAAATCTGATTACCAAGACCGGCATGTTCATGAATACTCGCTGCTAACATTATTATCTCCTATGATATAGATTACTGTACTTTTTTCGCAGAATGGTAAGACCATTGTGCCAAGGCAAAGTAGACCATTCCCAGAATTGTGGATTGAGTTCTGCTACTGCACGATAGGGACCTCCACCATCCCACTGAGGACCACCATGAGCCATATCACAATGATAGAAGGGTTCAGTATTCCCATACATCAAATCATGAAGAAGAATGATGCTAGTAGGACCAACCAATTCATCTAACAATTCAAGTTGTCGTTTTACATGAGGGTAGGAGTGCCAGTCATCAACAAAGATAACATCAATTTTGTGATCTTTAGGCCAATCCTCTAGAAACTTAATGCTATCACTTTGAACAAACTCATAGTGTTTGATATCATCAAACCCATTCACAATTGGAGTATATTCAGATGGTTGATTAAGGTCTACAGACCATAACTTACCACCATTTGCCCTTGCTGCTTTATACAAAGGTTCTGAGGTATGTCCCTCTCTTACACCAAGTTCAACATAGGTCTTACCTCTGGACGCAAGTGCCATTGCATAGATGGAGATAAGATGACGATCAGAGTCCATCTCACCATGCAAGGCTTTCTCAACAAATTTATCCATTTACAGGGGCGAATCCATTTACAATGTTATCAAAGAAACCTGGGAGAGTCAATCCTTCAAGACTCATCTCCTGGGCTTGCTGAAACAAATGATCATTCTCAATCAGAAGATCTTCTGTGACTTCGGAATATTTATCTACGAATAAGACTGGATAATCTTTAAGCAATTCTTCTAAGTATGGATGTCTCTTTATGACTGGAACTCTTCTCATGTAGATGACTTCCCAATTACGATGACAATCAATGGCATTTCCTCTGGGACAAATCATAAACTTAGACTGACTCAAATTATAGAGAAAGACTGAGAAAGGAACTCTATCCATATGAACTTCTGCCCAAGGTTTATCATTAAAATAATCTTTGATACCCACTCTCTCGCTATGAGAACTTTCATTATGACTCACATACAGAAGTCCTGGTGGATTCTTTGGCAGTGTTTTCATGTAACTTTTAATGTCTTCATTCCTATTGTCATTAGGATTCATCTTTCTTTGTAATCCATATGGTGCAGGAATTACTTTTCCACCAAAGGTAGCAGCGTTAACTGCAGAGATACACAATACATTCTTGGGAATCGCATCATAAATGTACTCATCGATAGAAGTATCTTCTAAGTTAGTGAAGATGATGAACTTCATATCGGGGAAGTTTCTACACAAACTAAGAAGATCACTCTTTTGCATCATTGCCCTTACAACAGGCCAATCTTCGGGTTTAACCTCTTTAATCTCTCTTTTATATAAACGAATATTATCAATAAACAAGGTCATATAATTTCTGCTTTTCTTAATCTCAAAGAGTTTGTTGACAAACTCAAGGTTCATAAGACTTGCATCTTTCATAAAATGGGTGTAGATATTTCCCCACTGACCAGCTTGATCTCCAAAAGAATAATCACACAGTTGAGATAGTGCTACACCTTCAATCAATTCCATGGTTTAATAAATTCAGAGTACTTCTCTTGATTGTTTACAATGTATTCTGGATAGGTATCATCAATTGGAACAGCAGTGTAAGTCATTCCACGATTCAATGGATCAAGTCCCTGAGCCACCTTCTCCTCTGCATTAGAGATGTTAGCATCGGTATTGTTTTCTGTGTGTTCATATGATGCTAATTTCAGTTTGAAATTTTCAGCATTGCCAAGGAAACTAAAGTGCCAACCTCCCTGCTCAATGCGATGTGCATTGGCATGGTCCTGACGATGTTGATCAACCGTAGTGGACTTTAAGTGTTTCCAGGTGCAGATCCTAGAACCCATCCAGTCATCCTGATACAAGAAGTTTAATTTATAGTAATAGGCATTGCAGAGAGTCACATAGTGATTGTTAGGATCAAACCAAGAAAGATCCTCTAAGACATATGGATTAATGATCTCATCAGCATCACTAGTAATCACCATGTCCTCATCGGATGCTCCTGCTTTCTCAATACCAAAAGCACTATTATTTCTATTGAAGATAGCACGTTGGAAGCGAATAGGAATATCAATGAACTTAGTTCCGTATGGATCTTTATCATTATAGGCCACATGATACTTAGTTTTTTCAAGCATGTGACTAAAATCATTAGGAATCTCTTCGGTCACATAATGAATAATCTTATCATTCAACTTTCCAAAAAGATCTTTATTCTCTTGATAGTAGAGAGGTTTCTCATTACCACTTACGGTAAAAGGAGACTCAGTGAGAACAAAGTAATCGACAACATCATTAAGAATATTCAGTCGCATCTCCAATAATTCTAGTTCGTTGAAGAAGATAAAGGAATCAAAGACTTTCATTTAATAGTACCGTACATTACCTTTGGATTTGATTCTACACCATGTTCGCCATAAAAATCAATATCATGAGTATCTGACATGATTTCTACAAACTCTTGATGAGACATATTTCCATGATCAACATGAAAATCGTTGTGCATTAGATAAAAATTATTTGATTTCTTTACAAACTTATCAATATATTCCATCTGAGTTTCACGATCACATTCAGACAAAGCATAGTTGCTAATGAGGAGATCGAAGTTTTCCTCTACATCAATCTCCTCACTACGATGAGATAAAGAAGGAAGATTAAACCAAGCAAGATATTTACGAGAGAGTTCATTACACTCTTCTAAGTCAATTAAAAGATAACTTTCAAAATCAATAAAGGAGCTCAAAACTTTACAGAGACCACCATAACCACCACCAATTTCAACAATAGATTTTATGTCTGTGCCAAATTTATTAACAATGTCAGATGAATTTTTAATGTATCTAATGGTGGTAGGTGACATTGAACCTACATTAGGATAATCAAACATGACTGGATTGCCAACGGTGTCATTCTTTTTGATTTCATCTAATTTATCTTGATAGTCAATTTCTATCTCGTCAAGATAAAGTTGACCTTCTTCTCTAGATACATGCTCTAATACATGACGATATGCTTCATCACGTTTAAAATTATTATACTTATTAGTATTCACTGCTGCTGCATGACATACCTGTAGATATGGCACTACTGCAGAATCTTGTAGAGTCCAACTCATTTGCAAATAACCTCCTTACAATCCAAACCTAACATGGTTTTATATGGTTTCCATCTTTCCTCTGGGACGACTGTAGGATCGATCCACCAGTCCTCATAAGGATTCCCCTCATTCATTACATTCTTAGCAACCAATTGATATCCGTGTGATTTCAGAATACGTATCTGTTCATCCTGAGTGTCAGGCCCATCAGCATAGACATCGGTTTCATATGTAATGACAGAATATCTATATTCATCTAAAGGAAGTGCCTTGAGAGCATTTAGAGTTTGTTCAGCAGGTTCAATATCAAGTTGAAGATAATCAATTTGTTTGGGATAGTTTCTCTGTTTAAATAGAAGTTCGTAATCAAAGTCTGTTGCATCTGCACAGACACATTGATTTCTTCGCATCGTGTTGAAAAACAGAACCTTATCACCATCTAGTTCAAAGGATACACCCATCCAATCAAACTCAGTTTCTAGGAGATAGGTATTGCTGATAACTCTTGGTTGGTCTGCACCAATCTCAACATACACTCCATTCTTCTTACCATCAAGCATAGACAAAACAAACATGTCTTGCATTGATTGTGACCAGTTGTTTTCCACATTTTCAGATCCAGGAAACTGATACTTCAGACTATCAAAGTCAGATTTAAAATACCTGGGGCAATTTGGCCAATTAGATTCTTGCATAATCAGTTCTTCCAATATTCGTAGATTCCCTCTGTAACTTCATACTCCATATTTTTTACTTTTCTGTTTGGTTGCTTCATTGCCCAAACAAACATGTCTTCAATCAACTCTTCTAGTTTAGTATTGTCCTTAAACTTGAGTAGGCTTTTTGCTTTATCATGATTACAATATGCATGCTTTGCTTCATGTCGTGGTGGAGCATGTTCGATAGGAACATCATACCCATACTTCTTACCAATGGATTGAACTGTCTCGGCAACTTGATTCAGACTAAAGTATTTGTCTGCACCAATGTTAAAGATTTCACCATTAAATTCAGACAAGAGAATATCAAATGGTTCCATATAGTATCGGATATCAGAGAATGCACGAGTCTGTTCCCCATCACCGTAAACAAGAATGGGTTGACCATTCAAAGTCTTACGAATAAAGATACCAATCACATTACGATACCGATCCCAAATGTTCTGGTAGATGCCTAATACATTATGAGGACGGACAATATTATATCGCAATCCAAACTGTTGATGAGCCATCTTCAGATCACACTCTACAGCATACTTTGCCATGCCATAGGGATCAATCGGTTGTGGTTGTTTATCCTCTGTGAAAGGAGGTTCTTGTGCTCCATATACTGCCATACTAGAAGTAAAGATCATCTTTGCACCATAAGTGATACATGGATTGATCAAGTTAGCAGAACAGAGAAGATTGTTTCGATAATTATAGTTTCTAATGAAAGGAGACAATCCTTCTGCAGCGTAAGCAGCAAAGTGCAGTAGAACATCAGGGCGATGCTCTTCAAAGAGTTCCTCTACTTTTTTACGTCTTTCTAGATTGAGTTTTACAAATTGAAAGTTTTCACCCTTTGGGATAAATGCTTTATGACCACCAGATAAGTCATCAATACCGATGACCTGGTGGCCGTTTGCCATCAAGTGGCGACTATAGTTTGCACCGAGCAATCCAGCACAACCTGTAACAAAGATTTTCATCTATATTCTAGAATAAATTTACGTTGCTCTTCTGTGTTTTTCCAACTGCAAGGTAAAACAGGAAGATAATTTTCCAATTCCATCACATGCACATTGACACTAGTATTAAATAGCATACTATAATTTAGATGCTCTGTCAATAATAGATCTGTAGTATAAAGATTCTCAAGCACTGAAGAACATAGAGCTGCTGCCATAGCAAATGTCCCTACTCCAGACAATGCCACATTCTTGGCATTTTTTAATGTTGCAAAGTCATCCGCAACTGTGGATGATTGAATCTGAACCTTACCAATTTTCTTAAGTTCATGAACAATAGGATTCTTATCATCTGGTTCTGTGATAAGAATAACTTTCTCAAAAGAATCAATGAGATTGAGGTAATAAATTAAGGGGTTTGGAATATAGTTTGTCGGAGGATCAAAAATTCTATGATAGTTATCGCCGCTACGGAGATGCATCACGATTGTTTCATCACCGATAACTTCTTTTTTAGGGAGCGCAAGAAAAGGAGATACAAACTTTTTACAAACCTCATGCATATTTTCATAGACATGCTCTTTGCTTATACCAATTTCATTACCACCTTCAAGGCAACCTTTTTCACAGTGGACTAATGGCTCCCATGCGTAAAATCTACCAGATGCATTAGCATTACCATCCCCAAAAGATATTGCAAACTTAGAAATAATATTATGATCTAAAGTTTGAACAAACTCTTGATTATTAAATTTTGCCGACATGATACAGTTGGCAACCTGTTGGATATTATTACCCAACCGGCCTGACCAATGAGAAACAGAGTAACTCATGAATAGATTTTTTTCATATCATTGAATACGTTAGCAACTCCATCTTGAATGGATGTCTTTGGTTTCCACCACTGTGTGATATAGGTATCTGCTTCGTTCCTCTTATCTTTCTGAACTTCGTCTTTAGATTTTGCTGGGGAAACAGTAACATCTTTCCCAATGTCCTTGAATAGAGATCGAATGATTTCACCAATCTCTAAGATAGACGTTTGTTTAAATGAAGTGATGTGGAGATTATCATCGGAACTAAACTCATCATAGTTATTCATAACTGCCTCAAGAGCTTCACAACAATCTTCTGCATACAGAAACTCACGTTGTTCAGTTCCATCAGTGAGCATTGAAATGTCACCGGTTTCAAATCCTTTTTTGATAAAGTCAGTAATGACATG
>CETK01145023.1_pt1 | contig 16471 bp, 16 predicted proteins | sample 361431 | NCBI WGS metagenome assembly CETK01 (sample SAMEA2622452, study PRJEB7988) | marine metagenome | biome: marine biome (ENVO:00000447); feature: surface water layer (ENVO:00002042); material: "saline water (ENVO:00002010), including plankton (ENVO:xxxxxxxx)" | depth 5 m | reverse complement strand
CTAAACACTCCTCCAAGAACAGAATGCAGCACATAAGCGAAGATTGCATTGGAGCCAAAAACGATTCCAAATCTGATATTAGAATGGGTTTTTTTATGGTCTATAATCCACATGCAGCTAGCTAAAAAAATCATGGCAAGACCTGACGAAAAAAGAACATAGGAGCTGGTCCAAATGTGTTTATTTATTGGAAAGCTATAATCCCAAAGAAGCCCCATACACATACATATACTTCCAACCAAATAGATTTTTATAATCTTGTCTTTTAAAGATTTGGATTTATTTATAATTAGGTGTCCACAGAACATTCCAGAAATACCTGTTGCAACAGCAGGAATGGTGCTAAAAAACCCCTCAGGATCCCAAGTTTCTCTATACATTCTTCCGGGTGTAATAAAACGATCAATCCATGCAGCAAAATTGTTTCCAGGCTCAAGGACACCAACTACTGAATCCCCAAAAGGGACATGTATCATAAAAGCCCAATAAATTATTAGGCATAGAAACCCAATCCAAATCTGAACAGACTTATTTGATTTTAAAAAGATAAAAGAGCAAAACATGTAAACAAGCGCTATTCTTTGCAGAACCCCTGCAATTCTAAGATTCTCAAAATCAAAGCTTGGAAAAAGTGCCAAAAGCAGTCCAATTCCAAAAAGAATTAAGGTTCGTTTTATGATTTTGAAATAGACAGGAGATCCAGATTTTTTTAGTTTCGAAAGAGATAGAACAATGGAAACACCAACGATAAAAAGAAAAAAAGGAAAAACCAAATCAGTGGGTGTGGCTCCATGCCATTCTGCATGTCTCAAAGGCGCATAAACGTAAGACCAGCTGCCAGGATCATTGACAACAATCATCGCTGCAATGGTGAATCCTCTAAAAAAATCGAGAGAAGTTAGTCTTTTAATCATTAGATTAATATAGCGAAAAAAGCCTTTATAATCCTAAGCCTTTGATGTCTTCCGCCTCGTCAATATCCTTCTGAACAGGCTTGATACTTTCACAGTCGATGGGTATGTTCAACTCTTCTGGAGCCAAAAAGTCCTCAACTGAAATACCGAGGGATTCATTTTCGTAACATTTTTTCATGAAAAGTCCCCATATTGGAAGAGCCATTGTAGCTCCCTGTCCGTATGCAATGGTTTCGAAGTGAGTAGCTCGATCTTCAGCGCCCACCCAAACACCAGTTACAAGGTTGGGCACCATACCCATAAACCACCCATCACTTTGGTTTTGAGTTGTACCTGTCTTGCCTGCAATTGCATTTTCAAACTTGTAGGGATATCCTGTAACAACATCACGATAAACAGGGTTTCTCTCATCTTCGGGAATGTCATGGCGAAGTCTCGCACCCGAGCCAAATTTTGTTACGCCTTCAAGTAAGTTTACTGTTACATAAGCAGACTCTTCACTTATTACATCTTTTGTTTCAGGTGAGGATTGGTAGAGTAAAACACCGTTTTTGTCTTCAATTCTGGAGATCATAGTTGGTTTCACATAAATGCCTTGATTTGCAAAAGCCCCATAGGCTCCAACCATTTCAAAAACACTTAAGTCAGGTGTACCAAGGGCAATGGCAGGCACGTCTGGAATGAATGACTCAATCCCAAGATTTCTAGCGAGATCAGCAACAGGCTTGGGGCCTACTTTATCCATTAACTGAGAGCTAATCGTATTTTTCGAGTTAGCAAGTGCATTTTTTAGAGTCCTCAAACCTCCGTATTTATCACTTGAATTCGTTGGACACCAAGGTTCAGGATTACCGAACTTATTTGGTTCAATGCAATAAATTGCATCTGGTAAGGAATCACAAGGTGAAAGTTTTAGTTGATCGATTGCAGTTGCATATAAAAACGGTTTGAAGGTAGACCCAATTTGTCTTTTACCTTGTTTTACATGGTCATATTGAAAGTGCTTGTAATTAATACCACCAACCCATGCCTTAACATGACCTGTTTGAGGTTCCATGGACATCATACCTGCTTGCATAAAATGCTTGTAGTATCTGATTGAATCAATTGGTTTCATTATCGTATCGATGTTTCCGTTCCATGAAAAGATGCTCATAGGGACTTCCTTTTCAAAAGATGCAAACATTTCTTCCTCAGATTTTCCCGAAATTTTCATCTTTCTCCATCGTTCTGATCTTCTCATAGCTCTTTCAAAAATCAGCTCTTCTTCCTCCTCCTCTATTTCTAAAAATGGAGCTGTGGGATTTAGTTCAGGTGTATTTTGTAAAAAAAACTCTTTTTGCAAGTTTGGCATATGCTCTTTTACAGCTTCCTCTGCATATTGTTGCATTTCATAGTTAATGGTCGTGTATATTTTAAGACCGTCTAGATAAAGGTTGTATTTAGAACCATCTTCCTTTGAATTTTCATTGGTCCAAGTCTTCATAAACTCTTGTAGATAAGCCCTAAAGTAAGTAGCGAGTCCCTCTCTGTGAGATTGGGGTGTATACCTAATCTCCATTGGAATTTGTTTTAGCGAGTCAAATTCTTTTTCGTTTAGAAGTCCATTTTTTTTCATTTGCCCAAAAACAACATTTCGTCTTGACTGGACTAATTCGGGTCTTCTTAATGGATTGTACAATGAGGAGTTTTTTAACATACCCACCAGCACTGCGGATTCTTCAATATTTAAGTCGATTGGTTCTTTTCCAAAATAAATGTTTGCTGCTGATTTAATTCCATCTCCATTGTATCCAAAGTCATAAACATTTAAATACATTTTAATGATTTCTTCTTTGGTATACTGTCTTTCAAGTCTTACAGCAATTACCCATTCTTTTACTTTTTGAGTCAATGCTTCAAATATGTTTTTTGATCTTACACCAACGAACAATTGTCTAGCCAACTGTTGAGAAATTGTACTTGCACCTCCTCGTTTGTTTAAATAAACGATTGCACGAACAGTTGCCCTGAAGTCAATTCCAGAATGACTGTAGAATCTTTCATCCTCAGTAGCAATTAATGCATCGACTAAGTTTTTTGGAATTTCGTTGTATTCAATGGGTGTTCGGTTTTCTCCAAAATGAAATTTTCCCAAGATTTTGTTATCTGATGAAATGATTTGAGAAGCAAGATTGGTATTGGGGTTTTCAAGTTGTCTAAAGTCTGGCATTTCACCAAGCTTACCTGTTGATGCTGAGTAAAAAATGGTAAAGACACTAAAAATCCCAAAAATAAAAATAGCCCAAAAACCATAGTAAAATAGTCTGTATTTTTTTGGAACTCCTCTTTTTTTTGTTCGTTTCCTAGCCATTAGTTAACAGGTTTAATTAACAGACCAATGTCCAAAACACTTTCTAAATTCTCTATGGGGGATATTTCACTATTTCGTCTCATAGAATTTCTTACAGTTAATGTGTTCAAGCTGTCTTTAATCAATGTAACATTGTTTTTATACTTCAAAATGTGTTCCACAGTTGATATCTTGGTTTCACCGTTCCATTTTCCACTTGGCTGACTTAGTGTATATTCTATTGTATCAATCACATTTTCTTGTCCGTTCAATTTTAAATTGGAGATCAAAAATATATTGGAGAACTTATAGCTTTTTTCATGTCTTAAAACAAAAAATAAATCATTGTCTGGATTGTCCGTATTGTTTGAAAAATTCAGTTCAACAACTTCATTGTTTTTCCATCCATTTACAAACTCATGTCTTACAATTTGACCATCAAAGGAGCAGCTAATTTCCAGCACTAAAATAAAAATTAACAAAAAAAGTTTTTTAAATTTCAACATTTAACATTTTTGTAAGTAAGAACTTCTGATCTGCCTTTTTTGAAGATTTTATTGCTGTTTTTTTGACCTTTTCTTAATTTTTTTTGTTCCTCAATTGGCATTGCATCTATTTCCATACAGTTGACTGAGCAACATTCGTTGAATTTTCTTGAACATTTTTTACATTGTATAAAAAGAAGATGACAAGCTTCATTTGAACAATTGACATGAGTGTCACATTTTGCTCCACATTGATGACACCTTGAAATGACATCACCAGAAATTGACTCACTTCTTCTGTGATCAAAAACAAAGTTTTTACCTATAAATTTGTTTTCCAAACTATTATTTTTTACTTGTCTGGAATACTCGATAATTCCACCACTTAATTGATAAACATTTTCAAATCCTTTATGTTTTAAATAAGTGCTGGCTTTTTCACAGCGGATTCCACCAGTGCAGTACATAACAATATTTTTTGTTTTTTTATGCTTTTTAAGACTTTTTTCAACAATGGGAAGAGACTCTCTGAAACTATCTACATCAGGTAAAACTGCATCTTTGAAATGTCCTATTTCGCTTTCATAGTGATTTCTCATATCAACTAAAACAGTATCGGATTTTGATACTAACGAATTAAATTCTTTTGCATTTAAATGCTTCCCGCATTTAGATAAATCAATTTCGCCATCATTGAGACCATCCGCTACAATTTTATTTCTCAATTTGATTTTAAGCTTTAGAAAAGAAAAATCATCTTGTTCGATTGCAATATTAAGTCGGGTGTCTTTTAAAAAACTTACCCCATCAATTGTTTTTTTAAAATTGTCTAAGTTTTTGGAAGCGATTGATAGTTGTGCATTGATTCCTTCACTTGCCACATATATCCTTCCCAAAACATCCAATTCGTTCCATAAAACGAAAAGATGATCACGAAATAATTGAGGGTTGAAAATTTTATGGTATTTATAGAAGGATAATGTCAACCTTCTGTCACCTGCTTTTTCAATTAATTCCCTTCTTTGATCAGCGCTTAACTTATTAAATAATTCCATATCTCAAACGAAATTAATGATTTAAAATTTATAAGAAAAAACTGCATATTTCTATTATGACTTCTTTTAAATAAATTGTACTTTTACTAGTAACCTTAATCACACTATTACATGAGTACAGATAAAGAATCAAAACAAAAAGCTTTACAGCTTACATTGGATAAATTAGACAAAGCTTACGGCAAAGGTACTGTAATGAAAATGGGGGATTCAGTTGAAGAAGAGGTTGAAGCAATCCCAAGTGGTTCTTTAACACTTGACTATGCTTTAGGTGTTGGGGGATATCCTAAAGGGAGAGTGATTGAGATATATGGACCGGAATCTTCAGGAAAAACAACTCTGACTTTACATGCAATTGCCGAGTGTCAAAAAATGAGTGGAATTGCAGCTTTTATTGATGCTGAGCACGCTTTTGACAGGTTTTATGCTCAAAATTTAGGGGTAAATATTGATGAGTTAATCATATCTCAACCCGACAATGGAGAACAGGCCCTTGAAATAGCAGACAATCTTATACGTTCCGGAGCAATTGATATAATTGTGATTGATTCGGTAGCTGCATTAACACCCAAAAGTGAAATTGAGGGTGAGATGGGTGATTCAAAAATGGGATTACATGCAAGATTGATGTCACAGGCACTTAGAAAACTTACATCCAACATCAGCAAAACGAATTGTACTGTGATTTTCATCAATCAGTTAAGAGAAAAAATTGGTGTAATGTTTGGTAATCCTGAAACAACAACCGGTGGTAATGCTTTAAAGTTTTATGCCTCAGTCAGATTAGATATTAGAAGATCAACTCAAATTAAGGATACAAACGGAAATGTATTAGGCAACAAAACAAGGGTAAAAGTTGTTAAAAATAAGGTTGCCCCACCTTTTAAACTTAGCGAGTTTGATATTATGTATAGTAAAGGCATCTCCAAAATGGGTGAAATCATAGATTTGGGCGTGGATAACGGAATTATTGAAAAAAGTGGGTCATGGTTTAGTTATGGAGAGACCAAATTGGGTCAAGGCCGAGACGCTGTAAAGTCGATTTTAGTCGATAACCCAGATTTATGTGAAGAATTAGAAGCTAAAATTGTTGAGGCGTTAAAAACCTAGTCGCTTAAATCTTTCCACATTAAATCATATACCTTTTTTTTAAGGTCATCCATATCATTAAGTGTTTTGCCTTTAGTACTGATGTGATTATAAACACGTACCCGTAAAAAACCAGGCCCTCCAACAAAATGATTGTAAGCGAAATGATAGGGATATCTTTTTTCACAATCTAAAAACGTCATTGGTACGATTGGCAGTTGATAGTCTAAGGAAAAGCGAAAGGCACCATTTTTAAAAGGAGCGAGTTTAACCTCAGGGCCAAAAACACCCCCCTCAGGAAATATGCATATACCCAAGCCTTGACTCAATCTTCTCTCAGCGTGTCCATATACAGCTTTTCTACTTTTCTCACTGTCACGGTTTACCATAATAGCAACTCTTTTGTAAAAATATCCAAAAAGAGGAAGTTTAAGCAACTCCTTTTTACCAACAAACACAAAAGGGATAGGGCTAACTTTAAGCATAAGCATTACATCTATCATGCTTTTATGATTCGCTACAAGCATGTAGCTTTTCCCTTTTTCAAAAGGCTCTTTATATTCAATTTTAGGAATTAAACCCATACCATATAAAATTATGGTTGACCAGATATTTCTAACGAACCAAAAAAAGTAGGGATACCAACTTTCTCTTGCTGTTGTTATTAAAAGAATGGGAAGAAAAATAATAATACTAACTGTAGCTAATGTGTAGAACCATACGTTGTATAACCCGCAGAGAACCATTTTAACAAATCGTAGCATTGGTGTAAAAGTAACTAAATCAATAATATGTTTATTAAATCCATTACTTTTGTTAAGATAATTTCACCTATGGCAAGAATTTTAACAGGTGTCCAAAGTACTGGAACTCCACACTTGGGTAATGTTTTAGGAGCGATTCAGCCTGCCATAAAAATGGCAAACGATCCTAACAATGAATCTTTTTTGTTTATTGCTGATTTGCACTCTCTTACTCAAATCAAGGATCCAAATGAGCTTAAAAAAAACACATATTCAACTGCGGCTGCTTGGTTAGCTTGCGGTCTCGATGTTAAAAAAACAATATTTTATAAACAAAGTGATGTTCCTATTGCTACCGAATTAGCGTGGATTTTATCATGCCACTTCCCTTATCAAAGATTGACTTTAGCCCATTCATTTAAAGATAAGTCCGACAGACTTAAAGATATCAATGCAGGAATTTTTACTTATCCAATGCTTATGGCTGCCGATATTCTACTATATGATGCTGATTTTGTTCCTGTTGGCAAAGATCAACAACAGCATCTTGAAATGACTCGTGATGTGGCTTCAAGATTCAACAATCTATATGGTGAAACATTTGTGTTGCCTTCTCCAAAAATTAATGAAGAGACAGAGTATGTGATTGGTACAAACGGTCAGAAAATGAGCAAATCAAAAGGTAATACAATTAATATTTTTCTTCCCGAAAAAGATTTGAAAAAACAAATCATGTCCATTGATACCGATAGTACACCATTAGAACAACCAAAAGATTATAAAAATTGTAATGTATATAAAATATTTTCACTTATTGCAAATGATGAGTCTACAAATACCATGAAAGAAAATTATTTGAAAGGGGGATATGGTTATGGTCATGCAAAAAATGACTTATTGAATTATATTTTAACCCATTTTAATGAGGAAAGAAATAAATTTTCATATTACATGAAAAACACAAAAGAAATTAATTCCATTTTGAATTTAGGTTCACAAAAAGCTTCTGTTGTTGCCAATGACGTTTTAAGTAGGGTTAGACAAAAAATCAGTTATAATTAATTTATCGAATTTTAAAGTCTAAGCTTAAAAAATTCTACAAAAAAATGTATTTTTGATAGATGCAGCTATCCCTATACATAAGTGACTTACTCTTTGAGCACGATTGTGTTACCATCCCTGGGTTTGGAAGTTTTTTGGGCAATTATAAATCTGCTCACTATGATTTGAGTCAAGAAAAGTTTAGCCCCCCATTTAAGCAGATATCATTTAATTCACAGATTAAAGATAATGATGGAATACTCGCAAAATATGTTTCCAAGAAACTGGATATCTCTTTTGATGAAGCGATCAAAGAGATTCACCAAACCGTATTGTCATGGTCAATCAAAGTCAAAACTGAAACGATCGTCTTAAAAAACTTAGGGGAAATTTATTTTAATTCAGATCATAAAATGGTTTTTGTTCCTGACAACTCAGTTAACCATTTAAAAGATTCCTTTGGATTATCTCCAATTTTTGTCAGACAAATTAAAAATAAATCAACCCGTGATGTTGTTGGTTTAGAAAAAAAGAAGCCTATCAAGAGTTTTTATAAGACAGCAGCTGTATGGACACTTCTTATTATTGGTTTGGGAGCTGCACTATATACAAACCAAAGAAATAATTTTATAGAAAAACAAATAGCATTTGAAGAAGAATATAGAAATCAAACGATTGAAGAAGTTCAAAAGGCTGTTTTTAACTTTGGTGAATTACCACCATTGACAATTAATGTCGAGGTCAAGAAAAAAAAATATTTCATAATCGCTGGCGCATTTAGAATCAATCAAAATGCTAAAAACTTAGTATCCAATTTAAAAAGAAAAGGTTATGATGCAACAATTTTAGGTCTAAACGATAAGGGACTGAGTCCAGTTTCTTTTTCAAGTTTTACAAACAGAAAAAAAGCTGTAGCCCAGCTTCGCATAATTCAGAGAAAAGAAAATAAGGACGCTTGGATTTTTGAATCATTTTAAATTTAATGAAGCCTAAAACACCTGAGAATTCCAAAACCATTCAAACAGATATAGTTCTACCAGCCGATACAAATAGCCTTGACAACCTTTTTGGTGGAGAACTTCTTGCTAGAATGGACAAAGTAGCAAGTATAGCAGCAATTAAACACTCAGAGCAGATTGTTGTTACAGCATCAATAAATAATGTAGCTTTTGGTGAGCCAGTTCCCAATGGAAGTATTTTAACTATTGAAGCAAAAGTTTCTAGAGCTTTCAATACCTCTATGGAGGTATTTATTGATGTTTGGAAACAAAACAAGACTCATAAAAAAAGAGTTAAAGTGAATGAAGCGATCTACACATTTGTTGCTGTTAGTAAAAATGGCAAGACCGTAAAAGTTCCACCTCTAATTCCAGAAACCGAATTAGAAAAGAAAAGGTTTGATGCTGCATTAAGAAGAAGGCAGCTTAGTCTTGTTTTGGCTGGAAAAATGAAAGCCAACGAAGCAACAGAACTAAAAGCAATTTTTGATTGATTTGAAGGACAGAATCTATTTAATTATACTTGTTTCTTTTATACAACTAATTGCATTTTCCCAAGACAATTCAAAATATAGTTTAAAAATATTGGGTGTTGTTCAGGATGGTGGGATACCTCACTTGGGTTCTAATAAGTTATGCTGCGATGAGGTTGAGCAAACAAGATATGTGACTTCTATTGTTTTGATTAATAATGAAAACAACGAGACATACCTTTTTGACGCTTCCCCGGACATTAATAAACAACTTAATTTTATGGGAGATAGAATTAAAAAAGATTTAAAAGGTGTTTTTTTGACCCATGCTCATATTGGACATTATACAGGGTTAATGTATTTTGGAAGAGAAGCTTTAAACTCCAAATCAATTAACGTATATGCAATGCCAAGAATGAAAAAATTTCTTGAACAAAATGGACCGTGGAGCCAACTGGTCACGCTACAAAATATTTCTATTACAGAAATTAATGATAATATAAAAATCTCAATAGATTCTAATGTAACTGTTCAGCCGATTGAAGTTCCCCACAGGGCTGAATTTTCGGAGACGGTTGGTTATAAAATACATGGGCCTAATAAGAAAGTTCTTTTTATTCCAGATATAGACAAATGGTATTTATGGGAGAAATCCATTGTTGATGAGATTAAACAAGTCGATTATGCACTTATTGATGCAACTTTTTATGACTCTAAAGAAGTTAACTATAGAGATTTATCAGAAATACCACATCCATTTGTTGTTGAAAGCATGGAGCTTTTTGATTCATTAAAGCTTGAAGAAAAAAATAAAATATTTTTCATACATCTGAATCACACAAATCCTTTGCTTGACAGCGATAGTGAAGAATATAATTTTGTTTTAAGAAAAGGCTACAATATTGCCAAAGAAGGCATGAAACTAGAACTTTAAATTAAAATTGAATTTAGTTTAATTTCACAATTTAAAACTCCAGAAACTGGACAGTTATTTTTCGCTTCTTCTGCTAACTCATCAAATTTTTCTTTGCTTACACCGGAAACTTTAGCCTTTAGATTCAGCTCAATTGAGAGGATCTTTCCATCTTCGAATGTTAATAAGGCTTCGGTATTTATTTCTTCAGGATTCAAATTAGCTTCATTCAAAACAAAACTTAATTTCATGTTAAAACAACCAGCATGTGCAGCTGCTATAAGTTCTTCAGGATTTGTTCCAAGTTGCCCATTATCATTTTCAAATCTCGTTTTAAAACTATATGGCATATTCTTAAAAGCTCCACTTTGGGCTGTCAGAACACCAGTTCCATTAGCACCGTCACCCTTCCAAATTGCTATTACTTTTCTTTCCATTTTAAATTTTTTGTAATGTTATTTATTCTTCAACACAATAATCGTCCCCTATTTTTTTTATTAAATATACAGATTTATCTACCGAAACATCTCCATAAACTCTACCATTTTCGCCGTTACTGCCTCCATTTGATTCTGAAAGGATCAAAGCAAAAAAATATTCTCCATTCTTTTCATATTTTTGATCTATTGTTCCACATCTGTATTTATCGTCACTGCAACTAACGACTAAAAAAATAATTATAAAAAATAATTTTTTCATAGTAAATCACAGCCCTAAAATTCCATTGATGTCTTCTTGATTGGTTTCAGAACCAGCAAAATCATCAAACGTTTGTTTTGTGACTTCAATGATGTGGTCATTAATAAATTTGACCCCCTCTTTTGCACCTTGATCAGGAGATTTGATGCAACATTCCCATTCTAAAACCGCCCAACCATCAAAATCATATTGACTGAGTTTTGAAAAAATACTTTTAAAATCAATCTGTCCATCTCCAAGAGACCGAAACCTTCCAGGTCTATTTATCCAATCTTCATAACCACCGTAGACTCCTGATTTACCACTGGGATTGAATTCTGCATCTTTTACGTGGAACATTCTAATTTTATCGTGATAAAAATCAATAAATTGTAAATAGTCCAATTGTTGTAAAATAAAATGACTTGGATCATATAATATTTTTGCGGATGAATGGTTGTTGGTTGCTTTTAAAAACCTTTCGTAAGTAACCCCGTCGTGAAGGTCTTCTCCTGGATGAATTTCATAACAGACTTCAACCCCCTTGTCTTTACAATGATTAAGTATAGGAATCCAACGTTTTGCTAGTTCTTTAAAACCAGCCTCGACCAAACCTTTAGGTCTTTGAGGCCAAGGATACATGGTGTGAAAAAGAAGTGACCCTGAAAAAGAAGCCATAACATCAATACCCAGATTACGACTTGCATTAGCAGCTAATTTTACCTGTTCAATTGCCCACTCTGTCCTGGCTTTGACATTTCCATGCAATTGATTCGGGGCAAAAGCATCAAACATTTTATCGTAAGCGCTGTGTGTAGCAACCAATTGTCCTTGCAAGTGGGTAGAAAGTTCTGAGATCTCAAGCCCATTGGAGTTGACAATTCCTTTAATTTCTTGACAGTAGCTTTTACTCTTCCCAGCTTTTTCGATATCAAACAGTCTTAAGTCCCAAGAGGGTATTTGAATTGCTTTATAGCCTAAATTATTTGCCCATTTACAAATACTATCTAAATTATTAAAGGGTTTTTTATCCCCTGCAAATTGTGCTAAAAAAATACCTGGGCCTTTTATTGTTTTCATAATACTATATATTGAGTTTTACCCAAACGTTGCCTTTGGAATTAGATTCTAAAGCTTTTTCAATAAAATCCATTCCTCTTACCCCATCTTCAATTGGTGGAAATTCTGCCTTTTCAAATGCCAGATTTTTTATAGCCCTTGCAGCCCCTTTGTATATATTACCCATCGCATCAAAAATTCCCTCAGGGTGACCCGGTGGCAACTTCGTTCCATCAAGCGAAATATCAGAATTATAAGCATGTCCAGGTTTTAAAACACTTAAAGGTTTATCATCAGTTAAATGATATAAATAATTAGGATTTTCTTGTTCCCATTTTAATGCTCCTTTACTACCATAAACATTAATTCTAATATTATTTTCCTCCCCAGTTGCAATTTGACTTGATCGAATTGTTCCTTTTGCATTATTAGCAAATTGAATTAAAACATTAGCATCGATGTCCATTGGATTATCATCATAAAGTGTATTAAGATCAGCTAGAATCCTATCTACCTTCATTCCAGTTACAAGTTCTACCATATTAAAGGCATGTGTTCCTATATCTCCTAAGCAACAACTAGACCCTGATTTTTCAGGATCTAATCTCCAAGTTGAAGACCTTTTCTCTTTGACATGGATAACAGGATTTAACCAGCCTTGCAAATATTGCGCATCAACTCTTTGTATCTCTCCAATGACTCCATCAGAAATCATTTTTGTCATTTGTCTTACCATTGGATAACCTGTATAGGTATGGGTCACAGCAAAAACGGCATTTTTTTCTTCCTTAATTTTTTTAAGTTCAAGGGCCTCCTTGTAAGTAGTTGTTAAAGGTTTTTCGCATATTACATGAAAGTTGTTTTCAAGCAATTTCTTTGCCATTGGAAAATGGAGAAAATTGGGAGTTAAAACTGAAACTGTAGTGATTTTTTGATCTGGGTCTAATTTTAATTCTTCTTTAATCAATTCGTCAGTATCACGATATATTCTGGTGGGATCAAGTCCTATTTTTTCCCCAAACTCTAAACTTGTATCAAAGTCAGGATTAAAAACTCCACCAACAATTTCGTAGTGATCATGCATTTTAGCAGCAACTCTGTGAAGCTCTCCTATTAATGAGTCTCCACCACCACCTAAGATTCCAAGTTTAATTTTTTTACTCATACCTTTTAATTTAAGATTGAGGAATTCTATTTTTTTCTAATTTATTTCTCATTAAGAAAAGAAATCCAAAAAGTACAATAAGTGCCATCGGGAAATAAGCCATATTTCCTAAAGCCGCCTTTCCTGCTATAAGCTCTGCTGCTTCCTCAGCAACTCCAGAGCTGAGAGCAATTTCTTTTTCAGCATCTAGCCAGGATCCAATTATAGGTTGCCAAATTGAAGATGAAAGCATTCCAACTCCTCCAACAAGTGACATCCCCAAAGCACCGGTTTTGGGCAAATATTCAGAGACAAAACCAATCATGGTAGGCCAGAAATAGCACACTCCAAAGGCAAATAAAACAGCGCCAAAATAAATCATTGCTCCGTCGGCAATACTCATGTAGTAAACAGCTGCTGTTGTTAAAAAAGCAGACATGAGTAATACGCCAATTGGATTTAACTTGTGAATAATTGGCCCAGCAAAGTATCTACCGAGAGCCATTATTCCCGTAACCATTGCTAGCACAAGCATAGGGCTCACACCCGAGTTGCCTAAAATTCTTTCGATCCACTGTTGAGGGCCAAACTCTGAGATCGCTGTTAAAGTCATACAACCAGCTATGAATAGAAATAGCGGATTTAATAAGGATTGAATGTTTACAGCAGTATCGGTTTCAATGTGTTCACTTTCAGGGAAATCTTCTTTGAAGAACAAGTAGCCGTAAATGAATGTTGGAATAAGCATTATGGCAATTTGTGACTCCCAACCCAAACCAAAGTCTGACATTACTTTTGATGTTATGGCTCCAATCACGATTCCACCAGGGAACCAAACATGAAATTTGTTAAGCATTTCAGTTCTATTTTTTGTATACATGTCAGCAATAAGAGGGTTACAAGCTGCTTCAACAGATCCATTAGCAAATCCAATAAAAAATGAAGAGACAAGTAAAGTCACAAATCCTCCAGCATATATGGTCATTATCAGACCAATGATGTGCGATGCAAATGCCATTATCATTAACTTTCTTGCTCCTAATACGTTATAGAGTAATCCACCAAAAACAGTTGCAACTGGAAATCCTAAGAAAGCTAGGCTATTAATGTATCCCAATTGAGTGTCATTTAAATCAAATTGTACGCCCAAATCAGTGAGAATACCAGCTCTTATGGCGAATGTCATTGCCGTAACAATTAATGAAATGCACGATGCAACAAAAAGTTTGTTTTTTGAAATTGAATTATCCATAATTTATCCTTTTAATTTTAAACATTAAGATAATAACTTTCTGTCAAAATCTTCAAAACTATACATGTAATCTTTACCCTCAATTTTCCAACAATCTACAAGTCTTTGATTTTTGACTACCTGAGCATAATTGTATTTGGCAACAGTTGGACAAATATGAAAAGGAACCCCATAAATTACATCTCCAACTTCGTATTTTTCAGAATCAATACTTTTAATAACAAGATGCTCTTCACTTTGTGAAATTTGTTCTGATTTTTTTAAACCCAATAATAACATTCGAGGAAGCTTCATTTCACAGGCGATTGCTTTGTGTCCGACGTCAAGACAAAGAAGATTTGGCCCTGGCTTGCTTATAACTCTAGTTGCTAAAAGTGCAGCTATTTTAAAAGGAGATTCGGGCCATAATTCACTGTACCGCGCATCCCATAATAATGTAGTGCCTGGACTTAGAAACACATTTGAGTTTTTTGAATGTGATTGGAATGTTGGACTGCCACCAAGAATAACATCATAATTAGAATTAACATTATTTATTTTTTCTATTAGACCATTTACTTTTTTAGTTGACTCATTTGACTTTTTCTCTCTTTTAGTTTCGTTAGAATCTCTAATATGACCATCATAAATATGAAGGCCTAAAAAATTTAAATGAGTTGAATAACATATTTGTTTAAAAAGATTGAAAGCATTTTCGTCTGGTATTATACCAGTCCTATTCATCCCCGTGTTAAGATCAATCCACAAGGAAATTTTTTGATTTTTTGAAATACTTGACTTTACAAAAAGTTCTAGGGTGATTTCATTATCGATGAGTGTAGAAAATTTTTTTTCTGGATATTCTTTTTGAAGGTTTAAAAAAAAATCCAATTTTTTCTTTGTAGGTTGTATTGCCAATAGTATGTGTTTGGCTTTTGTATTGCAGAGTAATTTAGCCTCAGAAACTGTTGCACATTTAAAACGACTAATGCCATTTCTTATTTGAAGATCAATGATTTTTTTCATTTTATACGTTTTTATGTGAGGCCAAAGCCTTTTGGGATCCCCACATATTTTAATCATTGATTTTATGTTGTCATTCACAAAATCCGGGTTAATTAAAAGTCCAGGTGTGGTTATCTTATCTTCATTATAAATCGGAGTCCATTTTTCCATTAATTAGACTTTATTTTTAAAATATAAGCGTAGGTGTTTTTTTAATATAATCCTGATAGCTATCAAGGTGCCCCCATTTTTTTAGACCACTTTCTTTTAGCTGAGGAACTCCACTTACGTATACTAAAAGTAGATAAGTGAATATAGGTGAAATTAAACTTACGTATTGCCACCCTTCTAATGATGAGAATGAAATTATAGCTACACCTAGCCAAAGAGTTATTTCACCAACATAATTTGGATGTTTGGAGCGTGCCCACAAGCCAGAACTAATAAAATTATCTTTATTTTTCGGGTCTTTCCTGAACTGAGTTTTTTGGTAGTCTGCTAACATCTCAATTGACAATCCGACCACAAATGTTACCATGCCGATATAAAAAATTTCGTTCATTATAACACCATCCTTACTTGCAATTGCAGTTAATGCACACATAGAACAAAGTGAAACCCACATTCCGGAAATTGTCCAAAGCAGAAAAAATCTTGAAAAAGATGTTTTTATGTCTCTAAATCTTTTGTCTTCTCCAGCTTTTTGAATCCTAAAAAATAAAAAACTCCCTAATCTTAATGCCCATAAAATAATAAGTGAAGCTAAAACAATGTTGCCAACTTGATCCTGAAAATTATTTTTTGAATAAACTACGTAAATCATAACGGAGACATAGGTAAAGCTTCCTGAAAGATCAAAAAACTTCTCTGTTTTGAATAGAAAAGCAGGTATAAAAAGTAACCAGTGGATTAAAAAAGCTAGTAAAATAGCATTTTCAACTATTTCTAGTTGAGTTAGAGTCGCTATAAAAAATGAAATCCCAAAGGCAAAAACTGAAAAGATTGCGCGAATGATGTTTTGTTTCATTTTACAATTTTATGTAATTTGTACATAACAAAAAAATCTTTGAGACCACTTTTCTTCTTTCCAATTTAATTAAGCAGATGCGAAATATTATTGTTATTGTTTTTTTAATTGTTTTTTCAAAGATAAGTTCACAATCTATCAGTATTAAGGTTTTGGATTCAGTATCGAAAACACCAATTCCATTCGCTTCAATATACTTTTCGAGTAACAAGGGAATTATCTCTGATGAAAATGGACAATTTGAATTGATATTAAAAGAATTGCAAATTGAAGATTCAATATTT
>CETK01030483.1_pt1 | contig 16472 bp, 9 predicted proteins | sample 361431 | NCBI WGS metagenome assembly CETK01 (sample SAMEA2622452, study PRJEB7988) | marine metagenome | biome: marine biome (ENVO:00000447); feature: surface water layer (ENVO:00002042); material: "saline water (ENVO:00002010), including plankton (ENVO:xxxxxxxx)" | depth 5 m | reverse complement strand
TTTTTGGGGGTTTTCACTTTTGCATTTTCATTTTTTATTTTTTTAAAGCTCAAAGGTTACCGTTTTCTAAAAAAGGTGTCCTATCGATTTCTAGGATACGGATTGGTTGTAATTATATTTGTTACTGGACATTTAGGAGGTAACCTAACTCATGGAAAGGATCATTTGACAGAACCTCTTCCTGATCAATTTAAAGAAGTTTTAGGTATTGAAATTCCCTCCAGAACCTTAGTTTTGCAGCCTGAAAGCTATCAAGATCTACCACTCTACTCTGGTGTAATACAACCTATTTTGGACCAAAAATGTGTAAGTTGTCACAACCCTAAAAAATCAAAAGGAGAACTTTTACTTCACAACCTAAAGGGTATCATGAGTGGTGGAGAAGAAGGTCCAATTATTTCAATGAGTAGCCCTATGGAAAGTGAAATTCTAAAAAGGATTCACCTACCCAGAGAAGAAAAAAAACACATGCCCCCTAAAGCGAAAAATCAATTATCTAAGGCTGAAAAAAAATTAATTGATCATTGGGTATTACAAGGAGCACCAAAAAATAAAACTATTGCTGAATTGGGATTATCAACTTCTTATTTCACTTCTTTTTTTCCTATTGACGAAACCGGTATTTATCCTGAACCACTATTAAAACCCCTTAGTAGATTACATATGGATTCTCTAATATCAAAGGGCTTGCTAGTGGCTCCAATTTATAAAAATTCTTCTCTGCTAAAAATTTCTGCCATTAATTCCCCCGATTTTGGCGATCAAGATGCCGAAGTACTATTAAAGGCCATGGAACATATTGTAGATTTGGATATTGGACAAACCCAAGTGACTGATTCCATTTTCGAAATTCTTCAACAATTAAAAAATTTAACGGTGCTGAAATTAAATAAGACTGCCATTTCAGGAAGTGATATAAAAAAACTAACGACACTTGAATATTTAAAACAAATTAATTTAGTCTATTCCAATTTTGAGGCAGACTATTTAAAGGATTTGTATTCTTTCCCTGCTCTAGAAAAAGTTTATATTTTTGGAACCCCACTAAACACCGCTGATGTTCAAATCCCTGAGCCATACCATTCTATTTTTGAAAAAGGAAACTTTAAATTGGATGAGGAAGTTGAAGAAACGCTTTGAGTTTTGTAATTTAGAAAAAAAACCTAGTCTCAATGTCAATCAATAGAAGAAATTTTTTAAAAAACACTTCTCTATCCTCACTAGCTTTTACGGCTACGACTTTTTTTTCTAACTGTGAATCTGATCTAAATCCAAAAGCATCCTCGGGAGGCATTTATATGGGTGGCCATGCTGCTCCTAAACTTAATAATATCCGAGCTGCATTCATTGGTGTTGGTAGCCGGGGAGGAGAACATCTCAGATTTTTTGCTGGATTGCCGGGAACTGAAGTGGTCGCCATTAGTGATCTCTTCGAAGATAAGGTCAAAGAAAAAATGGGTATGGTAAACCAACTTGCCCAAGCCCCCAGACATACAAATATTGCAACATATTGGGGAGATGAAAACCAATGGAAAACCATGTTGCAAGACGTTAAACCTGATGTGGTTTTTATTTCAACCAATTGGAATAACCATGCTCCTATGGCTATAGAATGTATGAAACAGGGTGCTCATGCCTTTGTTGAGGTACCCTTGGCCGTGACTCTCAATGAGCTTTGGGAAATTGTAGATACTTCCGAGCAAATGCAAAAGCACTGTATGATGATGGAAAACGTCAATTATGGTAGGGATGAACTGATGTATCTCAATATGTGTAGGCAAGGAGTAATTGGTGAATTACTCCACGCTGAAGCGGCTTATATTCATGAACTCAGAGGTCAAATGAATCATGTGGAGCGGGGGACAGGCTCATGGCGTACCCATCATTATGCAAGAGGAAGAGGTAATCTTTATCCTACTCACGGATTGGGACCCGTAGCTCAATATATGAATCTCGCCAGACAAGATGACAATTTCAAAAGTCTTGTGTCTTTCTCTACTCCTGCTTTGGGTCGAAAATTATATGCTGAAAAAAATTACCCTGAGGATCACCTATGGAATCAGTTGGATTATCGTAATGGTGATCTCAATACCTCTATCATCAAAACTCATATAGGAAGGACGATTATGTTACAATGGGATGAAACCAGTCCAAGACCATACACTCGTCACAATCTTATTCAAGGGACTAGAGGAATTTTGGCAGGTTTCCCAACCCGAGTGGCACTTGAAGGAGGTGTAGAAGGGTTTACCAAAGATCACCTCAGTTGGGTCGAAGGAGAGGAACTACAAAAAATCTATGAAAAATACGATCATCCTCTATACAAAAGACTCAATCAGCAATCTAAAGAAAGTGGACACGGAGGAATGGACGGTATTATGATGTATCGTATCGTAGAGTGTTTACACAGAGGACTTCCTTTAGATCAAAATGTTTACGAAGGAGCTTTTTGGAGTGCAGTAACCGAAATCAGTGGAAAATCAATTGAACTAGACGGGGCTCCACAGCAATTCCCTGACTTTACACGTGGAAACTGGAAAAACACTCAACCTTTAGATATAATATTGTAAAAACAAATTTTTACCCTATGAGAAAAATAATTCTATCCATTGCCATCCTGAGTATTTGGTCTTGTTCCGAAGCTCCTAAAAATAAATCCAGTGAATGGATAACTCTTTTTGACGGTAGCTCATTGGAGGGATGGAGGGCTTATAACGGTGATCAGATGCCTCCCGGTTGGAAAATCGTAGACGGAATATTGACCTTTACCACTGCCCAGGTTTTAGAAGAAGATTATAATTACAAGGGAAGCAGGGATATCATCTATGGATCTGAAGAGTTTGATAATTTCGAATTATATGTAGAGTGGAATATTCCCAAAGGAGGAAATAGCGGAATCTTTTATCACCTTAAGGAAGGCTATGATGGTCCACCTGTGGTTGCGCCAGAATATCAATTACTAGATGATGAGAACTATGCTCAGATTCATAACTATGAATTAAAAGATTGGCAACTTACTGCGGCAGACTATGCGATGTATGTCCCTGAAACTAACCAAAAAGTTTTATATCCTCCAGGGCAGTGGAACAGCAGTAGGATTGTTTTTACTCCTGAAAAAGTAGAACATTGGCTCAATGGTAGAAAGGTATTATCTTTTGTTCCATGGTCTGAGGATTGGTATGAAAGAAGAAACTCTGGTAAATGGAACAATGCACCGGATTATGGAAAATACAAAACAGGATACATTGGCTTTCAAGACCATGGTAGTAATCTTTCTTTTAGAAATGTAAAAATCAAAAAACTTTAAATCTATGTCATCTATGAAAAAAAGAGATTTTTTAAAAACTTCATTGGCAGCGGCCTCTACTGCTTTTATACCAAAATCCGTTTTTACCATGGGTAAAAAAGCTAACAAATTGAGAACAGCTCATATAGGTGTTGGCGGTATGGGAGGCGCTGATCTAAAGTCTATTGCTTCCCACCCGGATGTTGTGGTGGTTGGACTTTGCGATGTAGATACTAATGCCATTGCTAAAGCTAGTGCTAGTCACCCTAATGCCAAATCTTATAAAGACTACAGGGTTATGCTAAGAGAAATGGCTAACGAAATAGATGCTGTAGTGGTTTCCACTCCCGATCATACCCATGCACCTGCCTCAATCATGGCCATGGAAATGAACAAACCCGTTTATTGCCAGAAGCCCCTGGCACATCATGTGTCTGAGGTACGAGCCATGCGTAAAATAGCAGAAGAAAAAAACTTGGTTACCCAAATGGGGATACAGGTGCATTCCTTTTACGACTACAAATTGGCTACCCTTTTGATCCAATCAGGCATCATAGGAAAGGTAAGCCGAGTAAGAGCCTGGTCACCAAAAAATTGGGGTTATGATGGCCCTCCTGCCAAGGGGAGTGATCCTATACCTTCCAATCTTGACTGGAATCTTTGGTTGGGTACAGCCCAGAATAGGCCCTATAAAGAAAAAGTATATCATCCAGGTAACTGGAGGAAATTGGTTGATTTTGGTTGTGCCACTCTTGGAGACATGGGGGTACATATTTTTGACACACCATACAATGCCCTTGCCCTAGATGTTCCTAAAACAATCAAAAATACTTGTAGAAAACCTAATGGTTATGGTTATCCTGAGGTCAATAAGGTAATCTACTCTTTTCCAGGAACTCAATACACCACTGAAAAATTTGAGTGGGTATGGCATGACGGTAAAGGCGCACCCAAGCCAAATAAAGAACTTAGACTGCCCAACAATGAAAAATTACCATTACAAGGAGCCATGTTTATTGGAGAAAAGGGCAGACTACTCTTACCTCACTTTATGAAACCCCCTCGTTTGATTGTGGATGGAAAATATAAAGAAATAGACATTAAAAAATATGATCCTAAAGGTAAGTTGGGTATTACTGTAAACGATTATGAAAGAGATTCTCCTAAACATTATCATCAGTTTGTGGATGCTTGTTTGGGTAGAGGTGTAGTCTCTGCTCCTTTTTCCTATTCAGCCAGATTGACCGAAACCATATTGTTGGGTGTAATTGCGGGAAGGTTTCCCAACAAAACTCTCCACTGGGACAGTGATAAAGCTATTTTTAAAGAGACTGAGGCCAATGAATTCCTCAGTGGTAAGTACCGTGAATTTTAGTAATACCAAAACATTTTAAATTGTTAATTGATATTAATTTGTTAATAAAAGTTTGTTAGACTAACATTATAAAACCCCTTTATCTTCTTTGAAACTATTAGTGCTATTATATCCCTCTAATAAAAAGTAAAAATTTACTTTTAGGATTCTGAAGAAACACAAAACAGAGCTTAACTTACCTAAAATTGAATGCTTAGCGGACCAATCTGTCTCATACATCGTGTACAAGTAGATTAACCAATTCTATTTTTTTAATAAAAATTTATCTATACTGAACTTTCCAGGGCCTTTGAGTACAATAACCAAACACAGTATCAAAAAAAGTAAAGGTAACTCACTTCCATCTATTCCTACCTCAGATATTTTTTTGGAGCTAGCTACCATCATGGTTATTCCTAATAAAAATGCCAGTGGTCTTGTCAGCAAACCAACAGCAATCAAAATTGCACCAATAGATTCTGAAAAGGCAGCCAAAAAGCCGAAAGTAATCTTGAGTGAATCAAGTCCTATCATCTGGGTGAGAGTATTTCCCAGTCGCTCCCATCGAGAGGAATCAGCTGTAAGTTTTGACCAACCGTGATAGTAGCACATGAATATACCAGTAAAAAATCGAAGGATTAGATAAGAAGTTTCTGGAAAGTGCGGTTTGTTAATTAAAAGCAGGTTTTTCATTTCTATAAAACTATTTAATATAAAGTTAAGTTATTGGGGTTACAAAATTGTATCTTAAATTTAGACATTTAAATTATTCGCCGGTCTCTATGTCAAATAAAATTCATGATCTGATCGTCATTGGAGCTGGACCCATTGGGTTGGCTTGTGGCATTGAGGCCCAAAAAAAAGATTTGGATTATTTGATTTTTGATAAAGGTTGTTTGGTGAACTCCCTTTACCGTTATCCGATGAATATGACCTTTTTCTCTACCTCCGATAAATTAGAAATTGGGGGAGTTCCATTTATTTCCCATAATTCGAAACCTACTCGTTCTGAAGCCTTGGAGTATTACAGGAGGGTAACCTCGCATTGGAGTTTGAATGTTAGATTGTATGAAAAAATCATTTCGGTTAATAATAAAGACGGGTTATTTAATTTACAAACCCCGAGGAATAACTATAAATCTAAAAATATTATAGTCTCTACTGGTTTTTATGATTATCCTTATTTATTGGATGTTCCTGGAGAAGAACTTCCTAAGGTGTTGCATTATTACAAAGAAGCCCATCCTTTTTTCGGAATGAATGTAGTTGTAGTGGGAGCCGCTAACTCTGCCGTAGATGTAGCTCTGGAACTATATAGAAAAGGTGCTGGTAGCGTAACAATGATCATTAGGGAGTCTGAGATCGGACAAAACGTCAAATATTGGTCTAAACCAGATATCGATAATAGGATTAAGGAGGGAAGTATTAAAGCTTATTTTAATTCTGAGATTGAGGAAATCAAAAAGGATCAAGTTCGTTTTAAAACACCGGAAGGTGTCAAGACAATTGAAAACGATTTTGTATTGGCCATGACGGGATACAAACCCAATTTTGAATTATTGGAATCTCTGGGAGTCAAATTCCATAAGGATGAATATCGAACCCCCATTTACGATCCCAGCACAATGCGATCGACTGCAAAGGGAGTTTATTTAGCAGGCGTGGTTTGCGGGGGTCTCAAAACCAACAAATGGTTTATTGAAAATTCTAGAGATCATGCTGCCATAATAATTGATAACCTGATCGAGAAAAAAACTTTTTAACAAAAATTTATCTAAAAAAAACAGATCTTAATGCTGATATAAACTCACTATAACTCACCTTTTCAGAAAAAACACCCTGAAAGGATTCAATTGATAAATTTCCAGTTTGTGATCTAATTATTTTCCCATTACCTAAAACATTTGTGGCTCCAATTGGTAAATTTTCATCTAACAATCTGACTATACCCCTCAAATCAAAGGATATGATTTTTAAATCACATTTGGAAAATTTTTTGGGGTCACAAAACTCAAAAAAAACAATATTTTTTTGAGCATTCAAATAAATCTTAAAGTCCCTATTTGATTTTGATTTAATGATTTCAGATCTTTCTTGATAGGATGATGTATTAAAGAAAAAAATAAAGAAAACTAATAAAATACTTTTCATATTAATAATAAATCTTAAACACGGATCTTCTATTAACCTGATGTTCATATTCTTCACAGTCAATATTGTCTCTACAGTAATTCTCTAAGTCAAATTCTCCGTAACCATATGTAATCAACCTTGATGGATCAATTCCTCTTTTGACCAACCAATTCTTTGTTTCATTTGCTCTTTTTATCGAAAGTTTTTGATTGTATTCATTTGAACCCCTGGAATCTGTGTGAGAAGAGATTTCTATTTTAATTTCTGGATATTTCATTAAAGCAACATAAACCTTTTTTAACTCTTTTGCAGCCTTGGAGTTTATATAATATTTATCAAGATCAAATAATATAGGATTAATATTTAAAAGACAAATTAAATCATTAGGATCACAATCATTGACCCAATTTAAGGCTACGTCTTTTACTACTTTTCCTGAGTTACTAGGAATCTCAATTTTAGCATATTTTGATTTATAACCAGGTTCTTTTTTAACTTCTATCTGATAATTATTAGAACAGTTGACTGCATCATCAAACTTGTATACACCATCTTTATCTGTCTTTTTCTGTGAAACTATCATTCCTTTATCGTCTATTAGGCTTAAAAACGCATCCGATAATGGTTTATTAGTTATTTCATCTGTCACAACTCCAGTAATATAAACATTGCAATTACTTCTTCTGACCTTGTAAATTTCATCAGATTTACTCCCCCATATTCCCTTTCTGTTAGAGGAGAAATAACCTATGTCAATGTCATCTTTGTAAATAAAACCAAAATCATCTAATTTACTATTAACAGGCTCTCCAATATTTTTTGACATTACAGGAAATCCTTTTTGATCAAGTGATGTATAATAAATGTCAAAACCACCTAGACCAATCCACCCATCACTTGAGAAATACATTATGTTAGTTTCAGAAATAAAAGGAAAAGATTCTCTAAATTCAGTATTTACTTGGGGTCCCAAATTAATAGGCTCTCCATATTCATCATCATTAAAAAGATCAACATACCATATATCAGAATTACCAAAAGTTCCAGGCATGTCAGATGTGAAATAGAGCTTTTTTTCATCTAGACTCAAGGCAGGGTGAGCGCAAGAAAAGTTGTCATTATTAAATGGAAGTTCGGTTATATTAGACCACTCCTTACCATCCTCACTCTCGGCACTATAGATTTTTAAATTAACCTGTTTGTTTTTATCCTTTCCTAATTTGCCTTTTGTATAATTATTTCTTGTAAAATACATTTTCTTTTTATCCCTTGTAACAATAGCAGAAGATTCGTGATAATCAGTATTTACTTGACCTGAGATCATCTGGGGGTTACTAAGATTTCCAATACTATCAAGATCTGCTACGAATAAATCTAAAAATGGTTCACCAGACCACTCGAATTCATTATTTCCAGTTGAATTTTTTGTAGTAGAGAAGAATAATTTATCATCACCAAAAAATGACGGACCAAAATCAGAATTTTCAGAACTTATAATTGTGGGAGTAATTCCAAATGGAAGAGCATTTTGCTTTATTTTTTCAAGGTAATTAGGATTTTTTCTAAAATAATCCTTAATAACAATGTTATCGGTTTTTTCTATATATCTCTCTAGCAGGGTATCAGACAATTCATAAGCACCCTGACTTTTAAAACATAATGAAGCTTTATAAAATACCTCAGGTTCAAGTTCATCAGCATATTTAGATATAAGTTTGTTATACCATATAACTGCTTTTTCATACTGACTATTATTGAAATATGAATTGGCTAGATATAGAAGAATTTTTTTGGATTCCTTTCCTCTTTTTACAAGGTCTAAAAATTTTGCTTGAGCTTTATCAAATGAATTCGTTGAGTAATTTTTGTTAGCAAGAAAAATATTTCTTTCTGAATTATTCTTTGGTGTCTCTGATTTTTGGGGAGTAGGTTTTTCATTTAACTCAAATTTTCTCTCTATACTTTCATTTTGTTTTTCACTAATAATATTATTGTTTTTGTCTTTGGATACATCTATTTTAAAATTATCATCATTTTGAATGGTTGAGTTCGTTGTAACATCAGTCTTAATTTGATTTAGATTTATCGTCTCATTTATTTTTTTTAGTGAATTATTATTAGTGATAGTATTGTTAATTTGATTTTGGATTTTTTCTTGAACTTGTTGATTAGGGTTTAAATTGGCATTCGATTGCTCAACTTTTTTTGGAGAACTCTTCTGATCCTGAATATTTTTTGAATCTAAATCATTTATTTTAATTAATTCATCAATTAATAATGAATCATTTTTTACGGAAACAGTTTCACTTGGATTTCTGGTTTTAATAGAAACTATTTGCGAATCCTCATTTTGAGTTTTTAACTCATTTATTAATTTGTTTTGTTTATTGTCATTTTCCTTTACTAAAATCCATGAATTTTTATACTCTGAGTTCTTTAATGAATCTTTTAACTTTAAAGCATCTTCATTGTTTTTAAATGCCTTTATGGAGACAAGATGTGAGCCTTTATTTTTATCTGAAATTACTTTTATATTCCTGTAGCCTTTCTTCTCTAATTCCCACTTTTTGTAGTAAGCAAAAATTTCTTTTTGGTAAGTTCCAATAATTACATTAAAAGATTTATCTCCTAGATTTTTTGGTTGGTCTTTATTAGGTTCTTTAGGATTGGGTTTTGGAGCTATTTTAGTAGGGTTAGAATTAAATGACCTTTTTGGCTGATTTGTAGTTCGGCTTATAGTCGAATCAACTAGTATCCATGCCCCATTGAAAGTTGGAATATTTTCTTTTAAAAAAATATTTGCATCAGATTTATCTTTAAAACTTTTTAAAGAGACCCTAATGAATTTGCTGTTTTCAATTTTCACAATCTTGGAGTCAACAAAACCTAAATTTTTAAGACTATTTATTTTGTTAATAGCATTTACTTCATTCTGATATGAAGCTACAATGACATGATAAACATCGTTATTTTGTTGACTTTTATTTTGATAATTTAAATCAAAAGCGCCAATTGTTTGACTCATTAGAGAGATCAAAATTATGACTGATATTTTATTTAAATAATTCAATTAAATCTTTCGCTTTATGTAAATCATTTTAAAAAAATCTTGGGGTTAAAATTTTACCATCATTAGAAAATAAATTAAACCTTAATACAATCTCATATGAACCAGAATTGACTGATCTTATTTCATTTGTCATGTAATCATAACTCAACCCAAGAAAAAATTTCTGTGATAACTGGAATCCTCCCAGCAAACAAAAAGCCGAATCAAGTCTGTTTGCAAATCCAACAGTAGTTTTACGATTAAATAATAAATTAATTGATAAATCCCATTGAATAGGTGAGCCTTCAACAACTTTAATCAATGATGCGGGCTTCACTTTTATTTTTTTAGTGAGATCAAAAACAAAACCAGCCATACCATAATAGTGGATTCTATTTGCAACTTTTGAGAATGAGGAGTTTTCTACCTCAAATTCATCATAATATTTAGTTTCTAAGATATTAGGAGCTGAAATACCTAAATAATAATTTTCAGTGTTGAAATATATTCCCAAACCTACCTCAGGTTTTAATTTATTATTATTATAAAGAACATATGGATCATTTTCATCAGCAATATTTAATTGAGAATAATCAACATCTAATTCACTTATACCCCCTTTTAAACCAAAAGTTAATTTTGAAAATGGAAAGTTAATTGAATAACCATAATCTATAGAGATCCTATTTTCTGAGGAGGGTCCAATTTTATCCGAAAAAAGAGATAACCCCAAACCCATATTTTCGTTTTTTCCGACAGGAGTGTCAATAGATAGTGTGAGTGTCTCTGGTCCTCCATTTAAATCTATCCATTGAATCCTGCCTAATAATGTCATTTTTGTATATCCACTGGTCCCAACATATGCAGGTTGAATCAATTGGGTATTGTACATGTAATTAGTATACTGAGCATCTTGCTGAGATTTCACATAGCTTGAAAAAATCAAGAAAATAAAAATCAAAAAGGGATTTACTTTTTTCATCTTAGTTTAAATATAAATAACCGCTGTATGTTTTACTTCCAGGATTCTCTCCCTTAAATTCAATCAGATAGTAATATGTCCCATAAGGGAGTCTAACACCTTTGTTTATGGTAATTCTTCCAGCAGAAAATCCTTTAAATACATTTTGAGACTGGGAACTATTTCCATAGTTATCTACCTCGTAAACTAGTACACCCCATCTATTATAAATTTTTACATTATTATCAGGGAAATTCTCTATACCAGCAATTTTAAAATAATCATTTAAGCCATCCTGATTTGAAGTTACGAGGTTAAATACCTCAAAGTATGGGGGTGTATAGCTAATTTCAACAATTGTTGGGTCGTCTTGTGTATTGTCATCATCATCTATTCCGTCATCACTTACATCAGTAACATCATCTTGATTTTCTGGACTACTTCCTACTGCAAGAGCGCTATTTTCAATGAAATTACTTTCTAAATCTCTTTCTAAAATTCTATACGTGGCAGTATATGTAGCTACCTCACCTGGTAATAATATTCCTGTTGGAGAATCCTCAGAAGATCTAACAAATGTAGGACCGCTAGTTAAAGACAAAGATCTACCATTTCCATCAATCATCGTATCAATTATTGAAATTCCAGTTATTTTAATATTCCCCTTATTTTCTATAGTTATAGTATAATTAATCATATCACCGGGCCCAGTCTCATCATCTTGATTGATATCATCAACTTCGGCAATTTTGGTAACTTCCAATTCAGGTGCAGAGGAGATTAATACTTCGGTTGGGTCATCCGCTGTATTTCCATCAGAGTCATCTCCGTCATCACTTACATCAAAAATATTATCTGTAAATCCAGGACTGCTTGCAATAACTTTAACTGAATTAAATATTCCAGAAGTTAAAGCAGCTCCTGGCTCAATTATATAAAATCCAATGTATGTTGCTGACTCTGAAACCTGAAGAATCCCATTATTAGATCCCAACGATGAACCTGAGAAAAAAGGACCATTACTTAGAGTAAGTAAGTTGCCATTTCCATCGGTTAAACTATCCTCAACTCTTATGTCTGATAACGTAATATTTCCTGTATTGGTTACAGTAATGGTGTAGGTTATGATATCACCCTCTCCAACTATTTCATCCCCATTATCGGTTATTTGAGCTGTTTTTACAGCCTCAATACTAGGGTCTGGAGCTATAAACACCTCAGTTGGGTCATTTGTAGTGTTACCATCAGAATCATCTCCGTCATCACTAACATCTGATATTGTAGAGTTTGAAACAGTATCTGCACTTGCAATAACACTATTTATTATTTTGCCAGTTTCAGATGCTGATTGTTCAATAATGTAGAAAGCAATATAATTTGCAATCTCTCCGGGCATTAGTGTTCCAATACTTGAGTTCATTGATGAACCTGAGAAGAAGGGTCCATTACTGAGAGCTAAATCATTCCCATCTCCATCAGAGAGTTGATCAATTATTGAAATTTTAGTCAAAACTGAACTGCCAGTGTTTGCAACTGTAATGTTATATGTTATAATATCTCCCATGCCTACTTCTTCGTCACCATTATCAGTTACCTCGGCAGTTTTAGTTACTTCAAGAGAGGCATCTCCCTGAGCTAAATCTAAAATTATGACAGTAGGGTCATCAATTAGATTCCCATCAAAATCGTCTCCATCATCACTAATATCATTAACGTTATTGGTTTGCCCCGGAGAACTCGCAGTTACAGTGACTGAATTTTCAATTTGTCCAGTTACGGCAGATGCATTGGTTATTAGATACGTGGCATTATAAGTTTCAACTTCACCCGGTTGTAAAGTTCCTATTTGATTTACATGGGTCGAAGAATTATATATTGGGTTAGATGTAAGACTTAATGGTAACCCATTTCCATCAATGATATTATCAATAATAGTTAAGCTATTTAGCTCTAAAGCCCCATTATTTTCAACTGAAATAGTATAATTGATTAAATCACCAGAATCAACTAGCCCATTTCCATTATTATCTGTCGAAGTCGCAGTTTTTGTAACCTCAATAGAGGGTTGAGGTGAGGTCAGTACTACAACTGTAGGGTCATTTAGCTGAGGAGTTAGTGGATCGTCAGAAACATCAGAAACATCATTAGTATTATTTGGACTACTTGCAGTTGCAGTAGCTGAGTTTTCTAACCTACCTGTTAATGCTGCAGAATTTGTAATTATATAATCTGCTGTGTAAGTTACAATTTCTCCAGGTTGAATTGTTCCCCTTACTGAGCCCAATGATGAAGAGATGTAATTTGGCCCATTGTCAAGATTAACTATTATATTTTCTCCATCTCTTAATGTATCACTAAGGTTCAAACCAGTAAGTGTTACATTACTCCTATTTCTTATTTCAATAGTGTAAATAATTTGATCTCCCGTATCATTTACGTTGTTAGAATTCAAATCATTTACTGTTGCTCGTTTAGTAACTTCGAGAGATTTAGCAGGGGTAAATGAAATCACTGTAGGATCGTTATAACTATTTCCATCAGAATCATCTCCATTATCACTGGTGTCTGAAACTATCAAAGCATTACTTAAGTTTGATGCATTAGCTACAATTGAATTACTGACAGATCCAGAATTAATTGTAAGTTGATCCAGTGTATAAGTCGCAGTGTATGTTAAAATACCTCCTATCAGCAAGGTGCTAGTTGAAGACCCGGCAGTGGCCTGAACGATCAACGGAGGGCTATCCAAATTGATAACTCTTTGATTTGCATCATTCATGGAGTCAATAAGACTAATTGATGTGAGGGAGATTGAACCAGTATTTTCTATTGTAATATTATATATAACTTGATCCCCTATATCTGTAACTCCATTTGAATTTACATCTACAATGTTTCCAATTTTAGTAACCTCTATTTCGGCTGTGTTTATTATTGTTGGATCATTATTTAATTCTCCGTCGTTATCAATACCATTATCACTTTGATCGGTAACTATTCCAGACGTACTTGAAGCTGAGACAGTTACTTGATTAAATATTGAACCTGAATCAAAAGCTGATTGATCAATTGTAAAGGAGGCAACATAGCTTAGAATTGCACCTGGAGCTAAAACGCTGCTTGTTGAATTTGCCGTCACTGAATTAAACACCAAGCCATTTTCTAATACTAAATTATTTTCATTTCCATCAACAAAAACATCAACTAAGCTAATATCAGTTAAAGTAGATGTCCCGGTATTTTCAATATCTATTGTATAAATAATTACATCTCCAACGTTATTTAAATTATTATCATCATTTTGAACTATTTGAGATGATTTTGTCACGTTAATTGATGCCTCAGAAGTTATATCAACAATTGTGGGATCATCTTCAGAATTTCCATCACTGTCATCGCCATCATCACTAACATCATTAACATCGTTAATATTACTTGGACTACTAGCAGAAACGGATACTGAATTAATAATACTTCCTGTTGAGATAGTGTTACCTTGAATAATATAAAGAGCCTCATATGTTATAATTTCTCCAACTTTAATTGTACCAAGGGTTGTATTTGAGCCCAAAGAGGAATTAATAAAATAAGGCCCATTGGTTAGGTTTAATTGGTTACCATCGCCATCTGTCAAGCTATCTGTTAAATTAACATTGGTCAATGTTAACTCTCCATTATTTACAATTGAGATAGTGTAAACAATTTGATCTCCTTGATCTGTTAGTCCATTACTATTATTATCAGTCACTGAGGCGGTTTTGGTAACTTCTAGTGATGGGGATACAGAGATTGTAGTTATTGTAGGATCATCAATTAAATTTGTATTGGGATCATCACTGATAACAATTAAATTATCTGTTTGACCAGGACTACTTATCGTTATTTCAGCAGAGTTTTTGACACCTCCCGCATCAATTGCAGGTTGTTTTATTACATACAGAGCTGTATATGTAGCTATCTCACCAACCTTAATTACCCCCTCAGGTGAGCCCATAGATGAACCTGAGAAAATTGGCCCTAAATCTAAATCAAGAGTATTATTATTTATATCAGTGAAAGTGTCCTCTAATGAAAGTTGGTTTAAGGTTACATCACCTGTGTTTTTTATTTCAATTGTATATTGAAGAATATCGCCTTTATCATTTTTATTATCGCCATCATCAATTATTTTAACTGATTTAGATACAGTAATTGATGGGCTATGAATAAAAATCTCTTCTGTAGGATCATCTATATTATTTCCATCATTTAAACCATCATCGCTAACATCTGAAACATCTCCATTATTCCGAGGACTACTTGCTGTTGCGAGAATACTGTTTCTTACTCCCCCACTATCAAAAGCATCTTGACTAATGGTATATGAAGCACTATAGTTTAATTTCCCTCCCACTAAAAGAAGTGTTGGAGATGATCCATTAGATGAGGATTCAAACACTGGACTATTATTAAGCTGAAGTGGAATGTTGCTGAAGTCAGTTAGGGTATCAGTCAAATTAATATTTCTTAATGTAGTTTCACCCGTATTTTGAACAGTTATTGAATAATTAATAATATCACCTTGATCTGTTTTACCATTGTTATTAGTATCAGATACATTAGATGTTTTAGTTACATTGATCTCAGGTTGGAAAATGGTATAAACAATAGTTGGGTCGTCAGGCTGTGGAGTGTTTGGATCATCGCTTGAATCACTAACATCATTAGTTCCATTTGGACTTGAAGCTGTTGCGTTAACAACATTGATAATACTGCCGCTATCAACCGCCTGTTGGTCAATAACATACCTTACTCTGTAAGTAACTACACCAGTAGGTACGATAGATAAAGATGAAGAACCTGAGGTTCCGCCAATATATGTTAAACTGGTTGAAAGTGATAGGGAATTACCATTTCCATCAGTTAAAACATCATTCAAGTTAAGGCTTGTTAAAGGAACGTTTCCAATATTAGTTGCCGTAATCGTATATATGATTTCATCTCCAAAATCGTTAGTACCATTACCATTATTATCATTTACTATTGCTGATTTTTCAATTTTAATTAACGGGAATGGCTGGATTTCAACAGTTGAGGATGATGTAGAAATTTCAATCACTGTCGGATCATCAACCATATTTCCATCACCATCATCACCATCATCTGAAGTGTCAGAAACGTTATTGGTCTGTCCTGGACTACTCGCTGTAACTTCAACCCTGTTGATTATACTTGTAGTACTAGCTGCATCAGAACTTATTACATAAATAGCATTATACGTCTGTACCTCATTAGGAGCTATAGTCCCCGGTTGTGAACCACTTGAAGTACCTTGATATTGAACTTGACCACCTGGATTTGATATTTGAAGTGTTCCGCCATTACCATCAGTTAAAATATCAGTAATATTTAACTGATTAAGAGTTACATTTCCAGTATTTTTAATAAATATTGTGTAGTTGATTACATCATTTGCTCCCGTAATACCATCTCCATCATCAGAAACTGAAGCAATCTTAGTGACCTCAAGTGAGGGCGAAGCTACCACTGTATTAGTTACTGTATTTGAGGTGTCAGATACTGTTCCATTTGTTGCTGTAGCCACATTGACCAATCCTCCATTATCCATTACTATCTGATCGATCATATAGAAAGCTGTGTAGTTAGAAGTCTCTCCTGGTTGCAGTGTGCCTAAAGCAGATCCTTGGTC
>CETK01117523.1_pt1 | contig 16474 bp, 38 predicted proteins | sample 361431 | NCBI WGS metagenome assembly CETK01 (sample SAMEA2622452, study PRJEB7988) | marine metagenome | biome: marine biome (ENVO:00000447); feature: surface water layer (ENVO:00002042); material: "saline water (ENVO:00002010), including plankton (ENVO:xxxxxxxx)" | depth 5 m | reverse complement strand
TATGATAGGTTTATCAGAAAAACTATTACACCAGTTTGTAGAATATATGGCAAACAGACGTATGAAAGGTATAGGTCTAACACCTCAATACGAACAAAAAACAAATCCACTTCCTTGGGTAGAACATTGGCTAAACAGCCGTTCAACACAAAACGCTCCACAGGAAACAGAGATTGAGTCATACGTAATTGGTGGCATTAAACAAGATGTAAAGAAAGACCAATTTAAAAAATTCAAACTATAATGAAAACTCCAAAAACCTGCCAAAATTGTCAGACTAAATATACCATAGAATGGGACGAAGATAAGTTTGATTTAGAACCTCTAACTTGTCCTTTTTGTGGATATGAGGTAGATGAAGAAGATGATGACGTTGAAAGCAGATACGAACACGATAATTGGAATTGATTATAGTTTAACAAGTCCTGCCATTTGTATAAACAATGGTAGTTTGATGTTCTTTTATTTGACTAACAAAAAGAAGTGGATTGGTAAAATGAATGAGTCGATAGTAGGTTATGAACATAAAGAATGGACAGACCCTATTCAGAGGTTTAAACAAATATCTGATTTTGCATTAGATATAATCAACAGCACATATAATCCTAAAGTTTACATAGAAAACTATTCTTACGGCTCAAAAGGTCGTGCATTATTTCAAATAGCAGAGAATACTGGTCTATTAAAGTATAGACTTATGGAAGAAAAGATACCCTATGAGGTTGTTGTACCAAGTGTAGTTAAGAAAGGTGCAACAGGTAAAGGTAACGCAGATAAAGAAAAAATGTATGAGGCGTTTGTGAAAGAAACCAAATTAGATTTGAAAAAAATATTTGATACTGAAAAGGTAGGTAATCCTATTTCAGATATCGCTGATAGTTATTTTGTTATGAGGGTTGGTAATGCTATATCTGTTTAATACTAAAAGAGGAACTAGAAAATACCTGGAAGAATTTGCAAAAGGCAGAGACAATAAGTTTTTTGATTTTGCAGAGACAGAGGGACCAGCATTTTACAATCAACATTGGCCAATGTGGAATGGTACCTTTCCAGATGAAAATGTTGAGGTTTGTTTTCAAGGTATAATTAGAGGTACTAAAAGACTTCAAATTGCCTGTGAGAATAATAATGTACCTTATTATTACTTTGACCAACCTTACCTATTTGGTAATGAATATCAACCACACCCAGCCTTTAGTCAACCTTGGTATAGAATTATAAAAAATAATGTACAGATGATTGATATAGACGATAGACACCAGGCAAGATTTGAATATGTAAAAGGTATGTGTAGTGATAAAGATACACTAAATCAAATGACATTGAAAGACTGGAAAAAAGATGGTCAATATATAATTATAATACCACCCTCTGAACATACAGCAAACTGGTATGATATGCAAGTAGAACCTTGGATAGAAAACATCACAAAAGAATTAAGACAATATACAGACAGACCAATACAAGTAAGGTACAAATTTACAAACAGAATACACGGCAAAAGAAACGCAACACCTTTGAGTGCTGATTTAAAAAATTGTTTTGCTATGGTATCTTGGCATAGTATGGCTGCCTGTGAAGCTTTGATTGCAGGTGTACCTAGTTTTACTAGTGAACATAGTCCAGCAAGTAGAGTATCTTATAGTTTAAATGACCTAGATAAGATAGAAACACCATTGTATTCTGATTTAAGAGAGAAGTGGTTATGGTCATTAATCGGCAATCAGTTTATGTTAAGTGAAATTACAACAGACTATGCCTACAATTACATTAACGGAGCATATAAATGAGTGATTTATATAACAGAATGAAAGAGATAGAGGGTAAGTATTTACTACCTCAAAATTTTAAACAATATAAAAACTATTGGTTACCAGAATCAATAGTAAGGTCAAGTAAGAATGTATTATCATATGGTGTACACCGTGATGTAGGTTGGGAACAGGCTATGTGTGTTGACAATCCTAATTTAAATATACATTGTTATGACCCTACACCAGATAGTGTCAATTTATTTGAGACTAATTTTAATTATAAAGATAAAATGACCTTTCATAATAAGGCATACGCAAAAGAAAACGGTAAGATGAAGTTTTATTTTGATAAGAAAGACTTGACAAAATGTTATTCATTATTACCATTACCACAATTCGGTACTGAACCATCATATATAGAAGTAGATACAATTAATTTAGAACAGAGTTTAAATGATGTAGATAATAAAGTAGATATAATTAAGGCAGATATTGAGGGTGTATGGTTTGATTTTTGTAGAGAAGTTTTAGATTTGAATGTAAACTTTAAGGCATTTCTTGTAGAGTTTGAGGTGAAACTTATTGACAATGAGACCAGTATAAAACAATATGAAGATTTATTAAAAGAGTTTAAAGATAAAGGCTATCAACTATTCTTAAACAGACCAAGAAACAAAATATTAAGCGAGGCTGTAATACTTAAAAATGAGTAGAGTAATTTATTTCAATACGTGTCATAACTATTATCAGAAAGACATACTTTTTAAAATGCATAAGAAGTTGGTAAAATCTGGTAAGAAATGGGAGTTGTATGAGGGCGAACAATATAAAGATTGCAATGTTGCAGTTGTATTTGGTTCTACCAAAAAACACTCTGGTAAATTATGGAAAGTTAAAAATATACCACATAAAATTAAGAATGATATAGAGAGAAGTCATAATACAATAGATGTACCTAAAAATAAATTAGTTGTATTTGAGACACCAATATTAGGCAGACATATTACAGATGAACATACACATTTTAGAGTTGGTTTAGACCACTTCTTACCAAACTTGGCCGATTTTAATTGGGACACAAATGATACTAGGTGGAAAATATTAGAGAAAGAATTAAATTTAAAAGTAAAACCTTGGCGTGAGACTACTAATAACAAATACATATTATTATTATGTCAAAACCTATCAGACGCCTCTTTAATGGGTTTAGATATGTTGCAATGGACTATGGTCACCGTTAGACACTTATTAAAAAGAACTAAAAGACCAATAGTAATTAGAAACCACCCATTAGCAAAAAGTAAAGTAGAAGAAATGTTTAGTTTACAATATCCTATGAGACAGGTAGGTTTTAGTCATAAAACTTTAGAAGAAGATTTAGCAGGTGCTCATTGTAGTGTATCATACACTAGTGGTGCTTCAATAGATTCAATAATGGCAGGTGTGCCTGTGATTACTACAACACCATATAATTTTGTTTATGAAATATCATCAAACAAATTTGAAGAAATAGAAACGCCTAAATTAGGAGATAGACAACCATTACTAAATAAATTAGCTTATACACAATGGAGTGTAAAAGATATTATAGATGGTAAACCATTAAAACATTTAGGTGTAGAATGAATATAGCAGTAGTAACCACATTAAATAAAAAACTATATAAACAATATGGTTATAAATTTTTTGAGACTTATAATTGGCCGTTTGATTTGATTGTTTATAGTGAAGACTTAAATGGTATACCACGTACAGATATTGTTGTAAGAAGTATTTTTGATGAGGTACCAGAGTGTGAGGAGTTTGTCAATAGAAACAAACACAGACCAGTATCAGATGACCCTAGAACTGGTTTTTTAAAAGATGGTGTAAGATTTTGTTATAAAGTATATGCATATACAAATGAGATTATAACTGGTGAAGATTATGATGGCTTGATATGTATGGACGCAGATAGTGTATTCTATAAAATGATAGACGCAGAGTGGATAAAAAAACATATACATAGTGATGGTAGTTTGATGAGTTATCTAGGCAGAGGTGATAAACAATATAGTGAATGTGGTTTTTTATACTTCAATATGAAACACCCCGAAGTAAAAGGTCTTGCCAAAGATATGCAAATGATGTATAATGATGACTTGATTTACAATGAAAAAGAACAACACGATAGTTATATATGGGACGTTGTAAGAAAAAGATATGAGAAAAAAGGTGTTGTAAATAAAAATTTAGGTGATGGCAAAGGCGGTCACGTTCAAGCGAGGTCTATATTAGGACCTGTTTATGACCATATAAAAGGACCTAAAAGAAAGAAACTAATGAGAAGTCCAGAGGCAAGAGTATGACAAAAAATCCAATACCAGAAAAACATAGATTTACTTCAAAGAAAGGTCCACAGATTGACCCAGGCTTAGCGACAGACTCACATATGGATATGCACCTGACACCAAGTAATCAAGGTCCGTCTTATGTGATACCTTTTAAATTAGATATACCTAAAAGTTTATTCTTATCAAAAGAAGAAATATTAAAAATACCTAATCTATTAAAAGATGAAGAATTACAAGACGCATTTAGTTTTCATAATGCACAAAAAGAAATGTATGACCATATTATACCTCAACTAAAAACTTTTGCAGGACCAGGCAGAGAAATAAAGATTAGATATATGGTAATAAATGAACACCCTTTAATAATTGATAATAATAGACAAGAAGCTATTATGATGTTCCCTAATGATGACGTTGAGATAGAGTGGTATATGGGAGAAGAGAGACCAAATATTCATAGATATAGAAAAGAAGACCTAGATTACCTAGCACATAAACAAAAGTTTGAGGCTGGTAGTGTCTTTCAGATGAAGACAGATGTTATACATCAAATTGTAAATGCACATAACAAAATAGGAGTAACCATATATGATTAATATTTTTATAGGTTTTGATGAGGGAGAAAAAGTTTCTTATCATATATTGTCAGAGAGTATTAGAAGGCAATCAAGTGTACCAGTTTCTATAACACCACTTTGTTTATCTAACATACCAGAATTTAAAAGAGAAACACAACCTAATCAATCAACAGAGTTTGCTTTTAGTAGATTTATGGTGCCATATTTAAGTGATTATAGAGGTTGGTCTATTTTTATGGATTGTGATATGATGTTTAGAGGTGATATAAAAGAACTATGGGATATGAGAGATACAAAGTATTCTGTAATGTGTTGTAAACACGATTATGAACCTAAACAAGGTATAAAATTTAGAGGTGCTAAAAACGAAAAGTTTCCTAAAAAGAATTGGTCGTCTTTTATGATGATGAACAATATGTTATGTGATAAGTTAACACCAGATTATGTTAACACAGCAACAGGTTTAGAACTTCATCAATTCAAATGGCTAAAAAATGATGACGCCATTGGTAGTTTACCATTAGATTGGAACTGGTTGGTAACTGAATATGACCACAACCCTAACGCAAAGAATGTACATTGGACTTTAGGCGGTCCTTACTTTAAAGATTATGCTAGAAGTGATTACGCTGATGAATGGTTTGATATATATTATGATACAACAAGAATAGATTTAAAATGATTATAACACATAAAATAGCTTGGGATAAATGTTTATCTCATAAGATTTGGCCAGCGATTGAAAAAGGTTGGCAAGACGCAGACCACGAAATACATTTTTTCTGGGGTTTAGCAGGTAAAAATATTGACAACATAAGAGAATGTATTAGATTTGATAAAGAGTGGTGGTATGTAGATGTAGGTTATTTAAATGCACCTTTCACTAGATATCCTGAACCTAAAGTTGATTGGGATAGAATGTACTTTAGAATATGTAAAGGTAATTTACACACTATCAGAGGTAGAGTTGGCGATGGTACAAGATTATCAAAATTAGAGAGTGAGGGTATTGATTGTCAATTTAAAGGTTGGCAGACAGGTAAGATGACACACTTCTTATTGGCGCCATCATCACCTACGGTAACAATGCACATAAATGGTATGTCAGTAGAGAAATGGATTGAGGTGGCAACTGAACAAATAAAACAGGCTACATTTGCTACAGAGTATGCGGAACTTCCTATAAAAGTAAGACAGAAACCTAGACCTGGAAATCAATGGTGGCAGACAGATATAAGAAATGAATTAAAAGGTTGTCAGGCATTGGTAACTAATATGTCTTTATCAGCCATTGATGGTATTTTAAATATGACACCAGTATTTGCACATAAAAGAAACATAGCAAGTTTTATATGTGGTCAACATATGGGTAAGATTACTAAACCTATGAGACCTGGACATAAGACCGTAAATGAATGGTTGAAAATGGTAGTTGATAATCAATTTAAACTATCAGAGATTGCTGATGGTACAGCATATGAAATGCTAATGGCACAACCTAATAACTTATTAAAACCAGAACAGATTCAAGAACAAGTCAAGATATGATAAATTTCGTTTGTGTTTATTACGGCAACAAATACAAACCGATTTATGTACAAAACCTATACAATATGGTTAAGAGGCATTTAACGGTTGACCATAAATTTGTATGTTTTACAGACAATACTTCCTTACATAAACAAGTAAAAGGCGACATAGAATTTAGACAATTTCCTTTGTTTGATGAACAAGGGTGGTGGAATAAAATGCAATTATTTCATCCTGATAATGGTTTAGATGGTGTAAATCTCTATATGGATTTAGACGTGGTCATACTAAAGAATATTGATAAGATGGCTAATTTTGGTGATGATACAACCTTTGGTGTGCTACACGACTTTACCGGTTTTGATGGTATAAATTCTTCAATAATGAAATTCAATAATAAGAATGCCACACCGGCTGTGTGGGAAAAGTATTATGAAGATAGACCAAGGTGGAGACGGTTTCAAGGAGACCAGAATGTGACCTTTGAACTTTTGAAGAACCTTCCCTGGATGAGTTATATGCCTAACGATTGGACTTTTTCATATAAGTGGTATTCTAGGAAAGACCCTAGATTTCATAAGTCAGACTGGACGTTTGAAATGAATGACGAATCGTTGGTGGCCGTGTTTCACGGACAACCAAACCCACACGAATCCGACTTGGATTGGGTACGAAACAACTGGAAATAGAACAAAACCAGAACATATACAAACCAGAATGTAGACCTGGTCTCAAAAAATAATTGAAAAAAACGCTTGCTTTCTAGGCCAGGTATGATATTATAATTGTATATGATAAAGAAAAAAACACTTACAGAAAGAATAGAAGACGCCAAGAAAAGAAATCTCTTGACTCTTCTACAAATTTTTGATATAATAATGTCTAACAAAGGAGAAAAACACTATGGCTAAAGTTAAATCATACTATACCGAAGTCGCTGACGAACAAGTTAGTGATATATTAAAATCTTATACAGACGGTAAAATTACCGCTGATAAAGCAAAGTCTGATATATCTAAAGTTGACAATCTTAACTTACTTGATATTGATGACAACAACATTGATGACGTTTTATTTTATGCGAAAGAAGACGCTGACGCCGCTGATGATAACTATTATAAAACAATGAGTAAGTATTACTAATGAGTAAAAACAATACTATACATTTAACATACTGGAGAGAGTATCAAGATTCAGAGGATAGATATGATGAATTCTTTAAGATACATCATACTATTTTTAGAAATGTACCATTGTCTCAATTAAAGAGATTAAATTCAGAGACGTTTAAAAACAAGATTAAAAAGTATTGTGATAAACATTATAATGAAACTGCTACGAATGCTACTGGTAATAGTGGTGTTGATATGATAGTTGGTGAAGAATACTATAATACTTACTATGATGAGTTTGGTGAAAGCACAGGTACAGGTTTAGATAATGCTTTATTCAATGACTATGGTCAATTATATAATACAAGACAATATTTTAAATATGATTTTGACCCAAAATTTACAAAAAGATTTATTAACAAAACATATGGGAGGACACACTAATGATAATAAATGTAGGCGATAAGATTGTCGGTAATCACGGTAGAACTGGTGAGATAATCAATATCGGTATCGCAACAGAAAAAACCGATATAGCGGCTGAAAATGATACAGCCTTAAATGCCAAAACTTATGACACTTCACTAGGTTATACTGGTGCTGTGACCTATTCAGGTGATGGCGGAACTTACTGGTGTTATTTTGACCAGATAGAAGACAACCTAACTGAAAAAGAAAAATCAGATATAGATGTTGCAATCAACCAAGAAAATGAGTGGTGGAAATAATGAAAGCACCAAGATATTTGATAGTTGATAAATTAAACCAAGTCATTGACAAATTAGATAATGGTCAAGCAAGCTCAGATGTAGAACTTTTAAAGTCTGATATGATTGACGCTGTTGATGATTTAAGAACATTAAGGGACGATATAGATGAATGATGTAGTTAACATTGCTTTATCTGTTCTTGTATTATGTATGGTATTTTATATGTTATACTTAACAAGAGACGTTAAGAGAATTCTTGACAAGATGATAAAGAGAAATAAAAAATACGATAAAGATATAGAAAAATCAATTAAAGCAAACAATGACACAGCCTAAACAGAATAAACCAAACGAGTGGGAACAATCTATTATAGACAATGCTGTAGAGTATTCTATTATGATGTGGCGACCACTTGATAAGAGTACCAAAACAATTGTCAAAACTTATAACGAGGCAAAAGAGTTATATAAAGAGACAAGTAAAAAACATAAAGCGACTCTAGTATATGCTATCAACGAGGCTGGTAGATATGCAAATATGAATCATTTAGAAGATTTTAAAAAGAGGGACAACTAATGAGTAATCAGAGACCAGGTAAATATCAATCTAAACCAGATGGTGGTATGACTCAAGAAATGGGTACACTAAAGTTTTTTAAATTAGCACAAAAGGTATTAGAAAAAGAGGGTAAAACAGACGAAGCATTTAACTTTGAACAGATGGCTGACTGGATAAAATCAGGTAAAAGGTTGCCAAATACAGAGGAAGATGTTATAAAGGCGTTAGGTATATAATATGAAATATAAAGAAGATAAGATAATAAAAGAAATACACGACTATATTCAAGGTACTTATGGTGAACATTATAGTACCACGGAAGATGGTTTTCAGGTTCAAGATATGTTAAGACACCTGAATATAGATAAAGATTTTTGCCAGGCAAATGCTATTAAGTATCTTTGCAGATATGGTAAGAAAGCAGGTCGTAATAGAAAAGACTTGCTTAAAGCAATTCATTATGTTATATTGTTAATGTCTAGTGAAGACAAAGATGATATAATTACAAATACAGGTGATGTAGATAGTTTTAATGGCTCTTAACAAACAACAAAAATATGAACTTGCTTTAAAAAAGCATATTAAGTGGATGAGGTCTCTAGGTTTAAACGTAGATGATACAGGTAGAATCATACCAACCACTAGATACGAAGACGAGGGTTATTACCCTACAACAGATTTGTCAGATGTACAACCAGCACCTATCCTTTCTTTATCAAATACAATCGGTGCTGGTGGTACGAAACCAGACAACTCTTGGAAGATAGAAGAGTCTAAAAAATTTACAATAGTGCCAGCATATAACAAAGGTCCCTATATGGTGGTTTCTAAATCAGATTTAAAGACAGCAGGAAGGAAAGTATAATGATTGACCAATTAAAATTCATAGAAACTTTACAAGAGATAAAAGGTTTATTAACAGCTGGTGCAAATATCGGTGCTATGAATAAGATTGATAAAACCATTACAGAATATCAACTAGAAGTTGAAGAATTTGAGAAGTGGGCTGAGGCAGAATCTCAAAAAGACGCTTTTTTAGCGGGTACGGACATACACGATAGCTCTGATTCGCCATTCCTGGCGCATCCTGGCGTGTTTCCTGGAGAGAAAAGCGAGTAAATATGCGATTAATTAGAGGGTTGACATTTCCGTTGTTTTCCTGTATAGTAGTGAGAATATAACAAATAACTTGGGAGGTTACACTTATATGTCGTTTAATTATAGTAAAGAAACATTATTTGCAGAGTTTGATGTTGCAAAACAAAAAGACATCAAGATGTCCAAAAAGAAATCATTGTTTGATAAAGAGAATGATAAGTTTGACAATAGAATACAATTTTTCAAAGACCATATAGAATTAAAGAAATCAAATCCTGAATATTATTCAGGCTTAGATATAAATTTTGACAAATTATTAGAAGCGTGGTCTAGTCCTAGTCCGATTGACCACTTCTACAAAGCAGTTTTCGGTATGCCTTATGCCGAGAAAATGAGAATATCTGAACTTGAACTTGCAGAGAAAAAAGCAGAGAGAGGTTTAGGTGAGTAATTATTTAACCAACCAACAGATAGAGGAAATCGTGGATAAAGTTATATCTAAAGTTTGGGAGAGAATTTTAATGTGGGCTATGGTAGTATTCGTAGCATTTATATTAGTCTCTTTAGAACTTAACAAAGCGAAAGCTGACGAAGCAATAACGCCTAGTGAATTTAAAGACGCTATTGTAAATATACCAAGTGCTGTATCAGAATTTGGTAAGAGTGAGTGGGAAAAAACAAAAGAATACCAAGCAGAGTCTTGGGCTGATATGAAAGCACAATTTATCAGTACAAAGGAAAAGATAACTAATCTTTTTACAAAGAATTAATGCACAACATAAAACAATTTTGTGATAAGATTGATTCTGTGAAGAAGATGGCGGATGAGTTGAGACAGACTTCGCCATCTGACCACACATTAAGAAATAAGATTGAGGTTATTCAATCAGATTGCCTATTATTAGCAAAAGGCAAAGTAGATGATGAATTTTTTGAGAATATAAATGATTATGAAAAGACTATTGACCAAGACAACCATTATGATTATAATGGTTTTGACGTTAACAAATTGTAGTGTAAGCAGGTCTAAAGTAGGCGCTGGTTTAGGTGCCGTGACCACGACAACTGCTTGTGTAGAATTTGGTTTAACAGGTGACCCTTATGCTACGGCTGGGTGTGCTATTGTAGGTGCATTTGCAGGTGCTGAGGCATTATATAATGATGATAAAGATGTTCACAATGCAGTATTCGTAGACCATTTAAATACAAGTGGTAACGGTTCAAGTTATACTAACTGGTACAATTCAAAAACTGGTAATTCTGGTATAATTCATATAACAAAATCGTATCAACAGGGGCCATTTAAGTGTAAAGAATATGACCACACTATTGACATTACTAATAGTTGGCCTTTGATAGGTGTTGGTTCTGTAAATAGAGAAGTAGTATTTGGTACCGCTTGTCAATTACCTGATGGTCAATGGATAGAAAAGCCGAGGTCAAACTAATGAGTTATAGTGATAGATATAGTGAGAGAATAGAACAATTAGAAACAGAGATTAAAGATAAAGAAACAGAGATTGAAATTTCTGGTGCGAGAAGACAAAAAGAACTTGAAGAAGAAATTTATAATACAAAACAAAGTATTGAGGAGTTGAAAAAATATGTTTGACCCATTTAATAATGAACGTAGATATATGATTTGGACATTTGTTCTAATAGTATTTTTATTAATTACAGGTGTTGCAGGCGCCAATGAGAATGGCGATTTATCAGGCAAGACATATCCTGTAAGTAAAGTTGAAGAGATTTTAGATAAGATTGACGAAGTAAATAATGACTCGTCTGTTTATCATCAAAAAATTAGACCACTAGACCCTAAAGAAACTAATGGTCAATACTGCTTTATTAAGGTTATCATCAAACAAAAAGGTGATACCATAGTAAAAGAGGAAGTTATGGAATGTGCTGATGGTAGGAAAAAGTTTGATGGTCCTAGTTATTGGGACTTATTTGCTATGTTCTATTATCACGACCATAATAATCCTCAATATTGCCGATATTATAGTCGGCCAGGACACGCTTTTAAATCGTTCGGAAAGATGTGTCTTCAAGTAAACGGACAATGGGAGGTACAATAAATGATAAGAAACCTTGTTATAGTTGCTCTCGTCCTTGTAATAGCTTATGATGTATCTAGTGACCAGGCGTTAGGATACGTTCAATCCACGCTTGACTTTTTACAGAGTTTGTTATATGATGTGAAGGAGAGTAAAAACTTATGATGAAAAACAATGTGAAAATAGTAGGTGCAATGGCGCTGGCTCTTCTTTTGAATGCCTGTGCTGGTGGTACTTACAAAATCAAAACTGAAAGCGGTAAGCATATGACTTCCGTACCAAAATGGTATATGGCAGACTATTCAGAGAGAAAAGCCTGTGATACAGATTTGATTGGTAAAGGCAAAGATAAACTATGTTTATTTGGTGTCGCTACAAGTGTTTCGCCTGACTTGCAATTAGCAATTGAGAAAGCAAAAATGTATGCTAAATCAGAAATAGCTGATATAGTATCTGGTGAAATGAATAAAGAGTCTAAGCAGTTTATAACTGAACTAGGCAAAACAAACACAAAGACTACCGTATCAGAGGTAGAATCTACTTTGATTAATATAATCAAAAATACCAAAGTAAGAGGGTATGAAATCTGGAAGCAAGATGTATTCTTGACTAAAGAGGGTTATTACAGAGTATGGATTGGTTTGAGATTGCCATTAGGTGAGTACAATAAGATGTATAATTACACTATTGAACAAGCTGTTGACGCTCATAACATAAAAGAAAAAGCCGCTGAGGCTTGGTCAAATATGTTGGAAAAACAAAATGACAATAACAATTTATAGTAAAAACAATTGTATATATTGCACAAAGGCAAAGGCCTTGATAAAAGGCCTTGGTCTGGAATTTGAAGAGAAGAGTTTAGAAAAAGATTTTAATGGTGACCCTACTAAATTGATTGAAGATATAGGTAAACCTGTGAGAACTATGCCACAAATTAAGATAGATGGCAAATTAATTGGTGGATACAATCAGTTGGTAGAACACTTTGCTGATAAGAAACAAGTTAATTTCAAGGGAGAGATTATAAGTGAGTGATGATGGTAAGATTATTTTATTTCCAACCGATAAGATTAAAAGAAAAATACCTGTCGGTGAAAAACAACAATCCAAGTTTGCTGAAGAACTTAAAAACAAACAGACTAGAGACTTCATAGAAGCATTAGTTGACGATATAGGATTTGATTTACTAAAAAAGTTTGTAGATAATGGCATTAAAACAAAAGCAACAACATTTACAAAGGACCTTGCAATAGTGATTGACACAATTAGAGGTTTAGTATATAGAGATTTTGAAATGGCTCACCCAGCACAATTGTTAGGTGAGAAGATGGTAGATTTAAAGATTAATAAAGATGGTAATTTTAGAACTGCTAAGATTACTTATGATATGTTCTTGACAAAACCAAAACCACCGACAAATGGTTTGTCAAAGGATATAAAAAAAGAATTAGACTATCTACGAGAAGGCGGGGACTTATTTGAACCTGATTTTGACCTAGATGACTAATAGTAGGCATACTCAATATGCAACAAAACGTGAGGAGGATTAAACAATGTTTAATTTTTTATTTAACCCTAAAGGAGAAGATACAATGGCAAGAGCTAAACTATCTAAAACTGAAAAGGTAAGAAACCTTTTCTCTAAAGGTTCAGATGTTTCTTGGAAAACTTTGAGAAACAAATTTGACCTACAATCACCAGCTTCAATGGTGATGAAATTAAGAAACGAAGGAATGATGATTTATGAAAATAGGTCTTCTAAAGGCGTTTCTTACAGAGTTGGTACACCATCAAAAGCTATCATAGCTGCTGGTATTAACGCTGTATTCGGTAAGCAAACTGCTTACTCAGCATAATAAACGACAGGAGACAGGGGCCCTAAAGGCCCCTGTTTTCACACTTTGGTAACAAAAAGGTTTTTATGAGCGATAAGATTGACAGAGACACACACGACCACGATTTGACATACGAGAATGAACAATCAACGGTCACAATACCATTAAAAGAATACGATAGATTAAAAAATCAAACTAATTATATTACAGACCCTACATTGATTGGTGCTATAGATAAGATTGAATTTTTTGTAAAAGAATTAAGAAAACATATTGTAAGAAAATTTTAATGAGTGAATTTACAGAGGGCATATTTGAATTGTTAAAGAGACTTATTAAAGGGTCAAGCGTAACCTTGGCCGTTATATATACTTTAGGTCATATAGTAATTGCAATGACCGTGGTATCACTACTAACAGGTGCTAGTTTATGGGAAGCAGGTTTAGTTGCATTGATTGAACCTAGTATTAATGGTGTATGGTTTTATATACTACACTCAACTTGGAAGAAATATTATGCCTAGTAAAAATTATGCAGATACAGATAATTGGCACAGAAATGTTAGAACAATAGCAGAGAATAGTAAGGATAAAACACTAACAAGAAAGGTAGATACCTATGAGTATCAAGACCTTGCAGATTGTATTAGAAGCGACCAAGTACCAGCTTCAGAGATAGCCGAGATATTTACAGACAAGGCATTTTATAATTGGTACAAGAAGAAATACTTTACTAAATAGGTATAAATTGGAGAAAATTATGGCAGAAAATGATAACAAAATTATGGAATCACAACACCAACAACGATTAGGTATTATGCCTAAAGCAGCTATGGACGCCGGTCAAGGCGGTGTAGGCTCTGGTGAATTGTTAATTTCAGAAATTCTAACTAAAGTTAATAACGCAAAAGACAAAGCAAAGAAGATACAAGTCTTAAAAGACAATGACTCATCTGCTTTGAGAATGGTTTTAAAAGGTTCTTTTGACCCTAATATAAAATGGGCACTACCAACTGGTACACCACCATATATGGCTAATGAGGCACCGATAGGTACTGAACATACTCTTTTAAGAAACGAAGCAAAGAGACTATGGCATTTTGTAGATGGTGCTGACCCCGAAACCACAAAGACTCAAAAAGAGACAATGTATATACAGATATTAGAGGGTCTTTCAAAAGTTGAGGCGCAAGTCTTATTAGATATGAAAGATAAGAAACTTAATAAAGTATATAAAGGTTTGAGTGAATCAGTAGTCAAAGAAGCGTTTGGTTGGAACGATAATTTTGTAAAACCAGAACAAAAATAGAACAAATTTCACTAAAAACGTTGATTTTATTGACAAAAAAACGCTTGACTTTATCGCACCGGTGGTATATACTCAACCTATAAATATTGATATAGGAGAAATACATTATGAAAAAGTTGATTTTTATGTTCTTTGTGTTTTATATATGGTCTTATGCCATATTTAACGCTACAAGAGCAGACGCAAATGAGTATAACAAGGCTGTAGTAGGTCACATTATACAAACAAAAGTGAACGGCGGTTCTGTTGACACCTCTGTACTAGAGGCAGAAATGCATAAGTTGGCATACAACTTTGCTACAGAAATGTCTTTTATTTTACAAAAACATTTACCCTATATTCTTGAAGGTATTGCTTCAGAATTGAGACAAGAATCTGATAGAGTATATAAATGTAAATTACTTGAAGGTAGCTCCTATGAATGTAAATAACATATGCCAAAACTTACAAGTAAAAAACTCAAAGTCAAAAAACTCATCAAGAGAGGTGTAAATGCTTCTGGCGAGAGACAATATAAAACTACCTACAAAGCAATCAAAAAATATTTTAATGTCATCAATGAAGGATTATTTGGTGGCAAATTATCACCATTTAACGAAGTTGAAATCAAGAACTTGGCTAGACAAAAATGTGTCGGTCAAGTCAACATATTGGAGTGGAAGAGAAAAGGTACTAGAAGATATCATCTTGAAATGTTACCAAAGTATCCTAACTTTCAATACTTTCTTGATACATTGTGCCACGAAATGGTACACTTATATCAAATGCAAAATTTGGGCGATACAGGAAACCACAATGAGTTGTTTTGGTCGTTTGAAAAAAAGGCCAAGACCCTTGGTTTAGGGTTATAATCTAACAAGTGAGAGGAAAACTACATAATGAGAAAGACCAAAGAACTAGACCATCATCTTAAACACATAATCAATAATGTGCCAATCAAACTAGAAAAATTTATAGATAGTAATGAATCTAAATTTACCTATTATACTGGTAATTGGGCTAAAGATGTATTAGATAACTTTACAGAAAAACAATCAGAAAAGATATTTAAAAAAATTAACAAAATGATGTCAGCAAATGCTAATATCGTATTTGTTCAAAAACGTATGAAACCTATTAAAGTTGGTACGTGGTCGCAATATGGCGAACAAGAGGCACACGATATCACAGGTTTTGAATACATAGCAATCAAGAGGTAATATGGTAAAGAAGATAAAAAACGAAGTAAATAAAAAACTACCAGTTGTCTGGTCTTGGACTAAAAAAATATTATGGTCTCTTTTAATATTAGCAATCGTATATGGTGCCGGTACATTTTATCCTAACCCTATAGCTAAGAAGTGGGTAAATGAACAATTAAGACAAGAGCATACTTTATGGGCACAAAGTTTAGGTTTAGTATCAAAAGAAATGAGATACACAAATAAAAAAGAATTTGTAAAAGAACTTGGCTATTGTGTTGACTATCTAAACTTTACAACACCAGTTGACAAAAGAGTGCCAATAGAAATGTTAGTCGGTCAGGCAGTATTAGAGTCTGGTTGGGGTAAATCAAGATTTGCCAAAGAGGCAAACAATCTATTTGGTATCAGAGTAT
>CETK01027904.1_pt1 | contig 16492 bp, 13 predicted proteins | sample 361431 | NCBI WGS metagenome assembly CETK01 (sample SAMEA2622452, study PRJEB7988) | marine metagenome | biome: marine biome (ENVO:00000447); feature: surface water layer (ENVO:00002042); material: "saline water (ENVO:00002010), including plankton (ENVO:xxxxxxxx)" | depth 5 m | reverse complement strand
GTGGTGTGCAGGCATTGATAATGGCATTGGTATATGGGCCCAAACTCATCCTAGTCTCACGCTTTAGTGCAAGTAATTTTTGGGCGATCGCCAGCTCTAAAAGCATAACAAAGCTTCATTATTTGGGTGGCATTCTCGAAATTCTACTTTCAAAGCAGATCAATAAGGAAGAAAAGAGGCATAAAATCAAGCTAGCTTTTGGAGGTGGTTGCAGGCCCGAAATATGGAGAAAATTCACCAAACGTTTTAATATTCCCATAAACGAAGTTTACGGAATGACTGAAGCATCGAGTTTTACGACAATAAATACTGTGGGCGATATTGGTTCATGTGGTTGGGCGGTTCCTTGGTTTAATGTGAAAATTCTAAATGATAGCGGCTCTTCCGTTCCTTTGGGAAAGGTAGGAAAAATATTCGTTGAGAGCAAATACCCAGCGTTGTTAACTCCAGGGTACCTGAATGCTGAAGAAGCTTCGTCCAAGCTTTATAAATTCAATATGTTATCAACAGGGGATATTGGGAGGTTTCTACCGAATGGATCGCTGCAATTTTTAGGGCGAAATTCTGACTCTCTCAGACACAAGGGGCAAAATATTTCTGCTTGGGAGGTGGAGAGTAGTTTGTCACTTTGCTCATTGATTGAAGAGTGCGCTGTCGTAGGGGTGCAAGCAAAGATTGGAGAACAGGATATTTACTGTTTTGTTATACCAAATTTAAAAGAAAATTTTGAGTTGCACTCACTTGATAAGTGGGCAAAAAAAAACTTACCACCGCATCATGTTCCAAAATACTGGCAATTGGTTGACGAATTCCCAAGAACACCTAGTCACCGAATTCGAAAAGACCTTTTAGATGTTGCTTTTACGAAGGCAGAAACGTTTCACGTTCTTGAATAAATGATGAGTAAAATCTGAACCGGTGTTACTGATTTTCTTTGGCAATTAGGTTTGGGGTTTGTTTGAGGGGGCTGTGGCTCGCGGCCCTTTGTTGTTTTATCATGCATCATATCGAGTGTTCCCGCGTCTAGAAGGATCAAAATTTAATTCTTTGACCATTGGTTGATGTGCCCTTTGAGAGCAGCCTTCTCGTGGGCATAGATGACAGTTAATCCCAATCTTGGCAAAAACTCTTTTTTCTCGAGGGGCAAGGGGATTTGCATATGAGAGTTTCTCAGCATGTTCTACTTTACAGCCTAGTGACATCACTAGGCGGCGGTCCTGTGTTTCGCTGCTATGGGTTGGTCTTTCGGTAGTTCTGCTCAAAGTAAAAAATCTCTCGCCGTCGGTCATTTCCACAAACTGTGGAATAATAACTCCAGGTGTCCTAAATGCAGTATGCAAGTTCCACACTGGGCATGCGCCGCCGTATTGAGCAATTTGAAAAGCAGTAGCGTTGAATCGTTTTGTTACGTTACCCGCTTTATCGATGCGAAGGAAAAAGAAAGGTATGCCGCGACGCCCATTCCTTTGAAGAGTGGTTAATCGGTGACAAACTTGCTCAACTGAAACTCCAAACCGTATTGCAAGTCGATCGATATCGTAGGCCACGTTTTCAGCCATAGATAAAAAGTCTTCGTAGGGCATTAACGCTGCTGCCGCGAAGTAATTTGCAAGTTCAACTTTACAACGATTTATTGTTAAGGGGCTTTGCTCACCCATGTCCAAGATAAGTTTGTTGAGGAGTGGTTCTTCTTCAATTAGACAAATTAAGTGCAGCAGCTGAAATTTTCGGTTAATGCTATCGAAGGCTTCAGAGAGCCAAATTTCTTTTTTTTCACGATTGAAAATTCTAAGGGTGTCACCCATCATTTCGACTTGTTTTATTTTTACCTGGATGTCATGTTTCCTCTTTAGCCGTTCACAAATGAATAGATATTGGCTTTCTGTTTCTGAAGGAAGTGATTGAGTTAGTGTCTCCGCTGCATGCTCTAGTTTTGGAAAGTGATTAAAATTATCGCGGAAAAAATCGTGGATGAGCGCCTCGCTGGAAACCTTGATGACTGATGTAGGCATGCCTTCGCTGCCAAGACGGGTCATTATATCCACTAATTGCCTATGGTCATTTAACAGCTTGATAAAACTTGAGGCGAACTGTGGTGCGCTGTCAGCAACAGTTTGTAATTCGCGAGCGCTTATTGAATTGTCGTTGAAAATTGGATCATTAAGCGCCGATTTCAACTCTATCAGAGTTCGTTCATCGTCATCGTTAAGAATGTCGTGCCAGTCAACCCCATATTCCTCCAGAAGCCCTATGAGAATTCTTAAAGATAACGTTCTCTGATTATTTTCTATTTGATTTATGTAGGCAGAGCTAACACCCAAATTTTCAGCCATTTGGGCTTGTGTATGGCTATGCTCACGTCTCAGCAGACGCAGCTTATTTCCCACAAAAGTTTTCAATGAAGGCTCGCTTCAAATATTAACAAAATAACAAATTTTAATAGTGTTATGTAAACATTACACACATTAACATCTTTTTTAATGCAATTTACAGAAGTTTTTCTCATATTCGTATTCTAGATTTTTGATGGAGGAAAAATTGACTGGTTATCATTGTCTCGCCATTCCAGGCCCAACAAATATGCCATTTGAGATTCGTCAAGCTATGGAACGTCCATTAGAAGACCATCGCGCTCCAGATTTTGGTGAATTTACATTGCCGCTTTTAGAGGACTTAAAGGAAATATTTAGAACACAAACCGGTCGGGTGTTCGTGTTTCCTAGTTCTGGCACAGGTGGATGGGAATCCGCTATTGCAAATACGTTAAACGAGGGCGACAAAGTTTTAACGTCGGTATTTGGACATTTCTCTCACTTGTGGGCTGATATGTGCAGACGTTTCAAATTGGATGTTGATGTAATCAACGAAGCCTGGGGCAGAGGCGTGCCTCTCGACAAATATAGAGAACTTCTAGAAAAGGATAAAAGCCATTCAATCAGAGCTGTTCTTGTTTGCCACAACGAAACAGCCACTGGTGTAACGAGTGATGTTATGGCAGTGCGTCAGATACTGGATGACTTATCCCATCCCGCCCTGTTATTTGTCGATGGGGTAAGCTCCATTGGCAGCCTAGAATTCCACATGGACTATTGGGGGGTTGATGTTGCAGTTTGTGCCTCCCAAAAAGGCTTTATGATGCCTACAGGTCTCGCAATCGTAGGGGTTAGTAAAAGAGCTTCGTCTCTGTGTGAAAAAGCGAATTTGCCACGATGTTTTTTTGATTTTTCTACAATGGCAAGGATGAATGATGATGGATATTTTCCATACACTCCATCCACCAATCTTTTGCGCGGTCTTCGAGCATCAGTGGATCTGCTTTTGAAAGAAGGGCTAGATGACGTGTACAGAAGGCACTTTAGGCTTGCAGAGGGTGTCAGAAGAGCCGTGTTAGCTTGGGGATTATCTCTTTGTGCTGACAGCCCGGAACTTTCGTCTGACACAGTGACAGCTATTAAGGTGGGGCCAGGCATTGATGCTAACGAGATAATCAAATGTGCTTACTACGATTTCAAGGTTTCCTTGGGAGGTGGCTTAAGCCATCTTAATGGCAGTGTTTTTCGGATAGGACACCTTGGGTGGACGAATGAAACAATGATCTTGCAAGCTCTTGGTGGAGTGGAATTAGCAATGTTAAAAAGCGGGGTTCTTTTTGAGCCAGGTGTGGGTGTAGCAGCCGCTATAAAACATTATTCAGGGACGAAAAGGTTGGTTTTGCAAGCGGCCTAAATAAAACCAAATCGATGAAATTGGAGAAAGAAAAGAACTCAAAAAATGAAGCTTAACAAGAATTTTGAATTTGATATGAGAGATATTGATACCATCGAAATGGCATTACGCAACAAAGTTACAGAGCTATCTCAAAAATTAATGGACGGTAAGGGTGATTCAGAGGAATTGAGAGCTGAAATAAGAGAGATGTCTGAATTGCTAGCTCGCATTCACCACCAAAAGAATTGGTTTCGTCCATCGGGCGAGATTTATGTAAGTGGTTAAGGGATGGTATGAAGCTTAATTTGGGTCACGGTTTGGTACACACTTCCTGACGTAAGATATGAGAATGCCTGAAAATCAGGCACTTGAATTTTGGATCTGGAAAGTTTTGAAGGGGGCGTAGGAAAGGTCGTTTCCTACTGGGCCCACCACCCTACGCCGCGTACGTGGAAGAAAAATCTGTTCCGCCTCTTAAAACCTGTAGGTTAGGGTCATTATCACGGCGCTGTCATTCTGCAACGCCGTGCCGTTCGGGTCGCTGGCATAGCGCGACGTGCCTCTGGCGCTTGCCTCAAAGGTTACTTCTTCTGAAATCCGCCGGCCGATGCTGACTGTCATTGTTTGTGCGCCATTGTCAAGGTCGCGGGTTAGAAGGCCAAGCACCTCGGTGTCCTCAAAATCATTCCAAAGCCAGCGGCCGCCGACCGTCAGGTCGTTTTGGAAGCCGCTATGCGCCAAGTCCTTGCGGCTGTCGTGGGCATATTCGCCGAGCAGCACAATGTCGTGGTCTCCATCCATGATACCATAGATATTATGTTCGATTCCGAAGACTCCGGCGCGATAGGTTGATGCCGTGCCAAGCCTGTCATACTGGCCGGACCGCCGGACCAGTTCGGCCTTCAATGTGGAATCACCGCGAAGATACTGCATATCGAGGCCGGCTTGGGTGATGTGGCTATAATCCGGCTTCAGTGTGCCGTCCGACTGTGGCAGAAGCCGCGGGGCGGACCCAGTACCGCGAAACCAGCTCACGCCAAGATCAATATCGTCAAAATATCCGGACCAGCGGACGGCGTTTGCGATGTCGTCGCGCTTGGCTCTGCCGGAATAGCTGGCTCCGTTCGCAATGCGAAGCGCCGGCCTTTCGCGGCTCGCCATGCCGGGATAGATGTTCTCTGCAAAATTGATTGCTAAAAGGTCAAGCTGCCCGGGTCCAACCGGCCAGGACAGGCGCACCATTGGTGCGCCGCGTTTTTCGCTTCGCATCAAGCCACGGCTGAAATCCTTGGCATTGACCACATCGACCGGGTTGTAGCTTTCCACCTTGCCCCAGAAGAGGATGGTGCTGCCGACAAGGATATCGGCGTCGCCAAGGCGCGCGGTAACATGAGCCTCACGGAAGTCAATGCGGCCGTCGCCAGCCGTTCCGCCGCTGATGCGCGGCTGGACCTGCGCTTCGATAGCATCACCATAGATCACCAATTCTGGACGCGCCTCAAGATAGATAAAGCTATTTTTCTGGTCGGCATAGGCCGCGGTTTGCGGATACCAGCTTGCTTCCACCATGATTTCGCCGCGATGCTCGGTGTCAATCTCAGCTCTGGCAAAAGCGGCCAGCATCATCGAGAAGACAACTATAAGGCACAAGTTGGTATTCGTGATCATCGATTGGCCTTGGGAAGTCTCTGCGGTGTGAAGTCACGCTCGGTCAGCCCCTGGCGGAAGCTGTATTCACCCCAGGAGAGCCGTGTTGATTTGCCGGTCTGCATATTGTCCATGAGCATAGTGTGGGCACGCCAGAACTCTCCCTCATATTGTTTGTAATCCTCAAACTTCAGCGATTTTTCAAGGTCGCCGCGGCGGTTGTAGAAATCGATCTGATGCACCCGGTATTCATCAAGATCGATGAAGGACACACGCTTCGAATAGCCAGACCGCTTGTTCTTCGGGCGGCTTTCCACAACGGCGCAGGTCAGCGCGCTGTCATGCACACAGGGCGCATCTTCCAGCCAGATGTGCTCATTGTCGGCGACCTCCTCTGATCCCAGATCCTCATAGGAGAATTCAGAGGAGACAAATTTGCCTGTCCGGTTCGAGGAGGAAATGCGCTTCACCCGCTTCACCGCCGGCAGGAAGATCCATTGCGAATCATCATCTGGCTCAATCTTCGAATGGGTCAGCAGGGCCGTGCCACGCACATCGCGCGGCTGCGAGAAGGTGATGATCGAACGGTCACCTTCTGAGACATTGGCAGCCTCTAGAATAGTGGAGCGGAACTTGCGAACCGACTCGTTGCCGGCCTTGTTCTTCAGCACCATTTCGCCCTCGACTGTGACGTCACCCCACCCTTTGTCGCGGTTGTCGGCTTCGGTGGCTATGGCGAGCCCCTTTTCATTGGAGGCCTCGACCGGCTTGGCCAGCGGCAGCAGCAACGCTGCGCTGGCGAGGCTAGCAATCATCGCAAGCGAGGCGGTGGAGGTGGCATTTATCCTTATGGTATTCATCTTGTCCAGAAACATCAGAAGTGGTGGGAGGAAGAGGAAATCAACAAACAGCGCGAAGCTGAGTGTAATGGCTGTCAGCCTGGCCATGTCGCGGTTCACCGCAAAGCCAGACTGACCAAGAATGGCAAAACCGATAACGAGACCGAGCGAGGTCACTGTAAGTGCCATGCCAACCGATTTGAAAGCATAGCGTACACTGTCCTCTGAGCTTTTTCCGCGTTTGCGGGCATTGGCGTATTTCAGCATGAAATGCACCGTGTCATCGACAACGATGCCAAGCGTCATGGCCACAACAATAGATACGGCTAACGTCACATTGCCAACCATATAGCCCCACAGGCCAAAACCCATCATCGCAGGCAGCAGGTTCGGCGCCAGCGAGATGATGCCAAGCTTAAGATTGCGAAGCACAAGAAAAATCACGAAGGAGATGAACACAAGCGCAAGCGTCGTGCCCTGCAGCATCGAGGGCACGTCGCGGGCCGAGATCATCGTATAGACATGCGTCTGTCCGGTGACCGGACTCTTAAGCTCGGGTGCGTTGGTGTCGAACCAGTTCTGAATCTTCTCGTCGAGCGCGATTAGCTGGCGTGTTGTTGCATAGCGGACAAAGGCTGAGACCCGGGTCGAGGAGCGGTCGACATTGATCTGGTCTGTTAGATCCATGCCATAGCCAAGCGACAGCTCGTACAAGAACAGGAACTGCGAGGCTTCCTCGTCACTCTCCGGAATCCGGTAGAAAGCAGAATCGTCGCCATTCATATTCATGTTCAGCCGCTTTATCGTGTCGCTGAGCGAACGGATGTGGCTGACCTCAGGTTGCGCGCGCAGGAAGGCCGACAAATCATCAAGTTTTTTCAGATAGGCGACAGAATTTATGCCGTTCTCTTCTCCGGTATCGACTGAATATTCGAGGACATTCAGTCCGCCAAGCTCGGTTTCATAAAGGTCGGTTGCCTGGCGCGTCTCGAAACTCCCGTCGAAATAGCGCAGGAAATCATCTTCGAGCTTGATTTGTGAAATGCCGGCGCCAAACCCGATGATGATCACTGGAATGCAAAGAAGAAGTCGCCTCTGGTGGCGGATGACAAACTCACCCAGCGCGACCATGAGGCGGTCGACCGACGCTTCGCCAAGCTTCTGGCGGATTGGAATCCAGCAGATCAGCCCGGGAAGCAGGAACATAGTGAAGACCCAGACGCCGATCATGCCGCCTGCCACCATATTTCCTAGCTGGCGAAAGGGCGGCGAGATCGAGAAATTCAGCGATAGGAAGCCGATGGCTGTGGTGAAGACAGCCACCGTGATGCCAAGCCCGTGGTCAGTCAGCGCACGGCGTGCCCAGATGGTGCGGTCGGCGGTCTCCAGCATCGTCTGGCGGACCGAGGAGAGCACATGGACACCGCTGGCCACGGCAAGGGTAATGACCATGAGCGGGGCCACGGCGGTAGCGGAATTGATTGGAATGTGGGTCCATCCCAGCGCGCCAAGCGAGACCAGCGCCGACAGTGCCGCGAGGATTAAGATCAGCAGCGATCCAGTGGCCGAGCGCAGCAGCAGCCCCACAATCAACAGCATCGACAACAGCATCGCCGGGGTCAGGGTTTTACCATCCTTCTGGCTGGCCGTGGCAAAGGCCTGGCTGATCGCAACCGAGCCGCTGGCTTTGAATGTGATTTCAGGATGGTTGGCGCGGTATTGTTCCAGAAGCGGCTCGAACTCGGCATTAATATTCGGAATTTCCGAAACAAGGTCGATGCCGGGTAGGCGGAAGATTACCGAAATCGCGGTGGCGGTGCCGTCTTCATTGATTAGGCTGTTGCGGATTTCAATTTTGTTAAGGGCGGCGATCTTCGCGGCGGCAGCTTCCTCAACGGTGACCATGGACGGTTCGGGCACCAGATCCTCGACCACCATCATGTCGCCATCGGCGTAGGTGTTCTGAAACCTCGTGATCGAATTTACCAATCGTACATAGGGAAGGTTCCACAGATCCTTAGTCATCGCGCCAATCGTACCAAGCGTTTCTGGCGTGAAGACCTCACCATCCTTAGGCACAACGATGATCGCCAGATTGTCGTCCTTGGCAAATTCCTGTTCAAACCTGTCGAGCAGAATCTTGTCAGGATTGTCGGTAGCCATGAAGACTCGGCCATCTGTATCAAGCTTCAGATTTGGAATGCCGGCAAAGATTGCGAAGGCCATCAGCATTGTAGCAATTGCCATCTGGATCCTGTTTTTCACAACGAAATCAGCGAAACGTTCCATATGTGCCTCTCCGGACGGGATGTCTTCCAGCCTTATGATCTGGCCGGAGTTGGTGGGCTTGGCTTTAGCGTGACATTGCGTACAAGCTTGTAATCTAAATTTTACGACAATCACCTGTCAGCAGACTGTTGTTACGGCACAAAATATATCGCCCGGTATTTATGATCAAAGGTTCAAGTACCATGGCCCGAACGACACCCTCCATGCAACAGAGTTGCTGATGCTGTTTTACAGCCTAGGTCATCCTTTGATTGGAGTTGTAGGATTGTTGAGCGGAGGTACTTGCGCCCAACAGTTATCAAAAAATAAGTTTCCGCTGAATGCCTCATGTTATTACGCCGTCTTCACCTTTCTGAAATTCTTGTTATCACTAGCCAGGAGTAGAAAAGTTTTAGAAAGCGGTCCTAGTTTTTTGGTATCCATGAATACACAGATGTGGACATATCAACCTGAATATCGGTTTTCCCTATAAATTGTGTCTCAATATGTTGAGCCAGATGAAATTAATCAATAAGAATATGTTCATAATTAGGTTTTTTTCTTACTATCATTCATAGTTCAGAAAAATATTTTCTAATGAGAGAGGCCATGGAAAAAAAGCGATACAATGCGGGACAGGTAATATTCAATGTGGGCGATGCAGCTGACGGGTTATATCTTATCGCCTCTGGGACTGTTGGTGTATATTTTCCAGGAAATATATCATCTAACAAGCCAGATATTACGCTTAAAGAAACAGAAATAATTGGCGAGATGGGAGTTATAGACTCAGAACTTAGGACCGCCACTGCAAGAGCCTATTCTGAAGTTGACGTTATCCATGTCACGAAAGAGGATTTTGAAAAAAAGCTAGCAGAAACTGATATTATCATTAGGGGGGTCGTCGCAGTCTTGAGTGACCGCTTGCGTCAACTTCAAAAAAGGAGAGTGGGTCAAAATTAGTCTCTCTGTTCATTAGTTTTTTGATTTATCAGAAACAGACACAGTCTCTCTTCTATTTATAGCAATACCACTTCCACATTATAAGAATTGGGTATTTCATTTAAACACCATATTGAAAGTGAATATAAGACAAATTATCTATTGATAAGGCTTATATAGAGGCGTGGCTTGGTGCATGGTTTTGAATTAGCATTTTTGAATTTTCAAAAGTTCACTAAACCAGTCGACTTAGAATCTCAGAAACCAGCTTCATTGCTCGGTCGTTATCTTCTATTTCATTTGGGTCAAAAGTTAATGAGAGGCCCGGGATTGATTTGACAAGTTTCGATGAATAAAGGTTACTATTTGATGAAAAACCTGAAACTTCATAGGTTTTAATTGGATAAGAAATTCCCTTTACTGAGATATCCTGTTTTTTGACGCATTTCATTTCATCTTTAACTAGAAGATAAGTGTCTTCCGATATTAAAATTTTGTTCGGCTCTGAGCTTGATTCAAGTCTAGATGCCAAATTAACACCGTTCCCTATAACGGTGTAATCCAAACGATCTTCTGAGCCAAAATTTCCGACTGTGCATACACCTGAGTGTATTCCTATTCTCGCATTAAGAGTGCTAGCTATTCCTCTTTCCCGCCAACCCTCCCTCAAGGATTCCAATCTATCAAGCATCTCAAGCGCCATGGAGACACATGCGATTGCATCCTCTTTGTTTCCTTTACTTTCCGGATCACCAAAAAATACTAAGATTGCATCACCAATATATTTATCTATAGTCCCGCCCCAATTGATAGCAATCCTAGACATCGCTGTTAAATATTCAGTCAAAATATCTGTTAATATCTCAGGTTCCAATTTTTCCGTTAAGTGTGTAAAACCCTGGAGGTCACAGAAAAATACAGTGAGTGGCTTCCGCTGTGTTTGAATTTTTACATCTAATTCTCCAGAAAAAATTGAGTCGTAAACTTGTGGAGAAAAATATTTTGAGAGTTTTTCAGAGAGCGCAACCAATTCCTCTGTCCGGTCAGACACTTTTTTTTCCAAATTTAAGTTTAAGTCAGCTAATTCCGCGTGGGCTCTGTCTAATTCGCGCAAGCGTTGTTGTTCTAAATTGTAAAGTTTGGCATTTTGAAGTGCGCTAGCTGTCTGATTAGCTAATATTTTAATGATAAGCTCATCTGACTTATCAAAAATGTTTACCCTATCACTTTCAACTGAAAACACTCCTATAAGCTCGTTTTCTATTAACATGGGGATCGCCACCTGACTTTCGGCATTTTGAAGGCCTGGTAAGACTATTTCATCCAAAGGTTTTCCTTTGTTCACAGGCTGGACTTGCTCCTTGATCGCGTTGATATATTTTTTTTGCGCGCCCATGTTAGCCATTCGCATTAATTTCTTCTTTTTGGCTACCATGCCTATAACACCAACGCCAATTTTCACCTCTGCGCCAATACCCTGGTCATCGTAGCCATAAGTTGCAATTACTTTGAGGGAGCCTACATTCTGATCTACTAAAAGTATCATGGAGTGTTCGAAGTCAAAATACTCATGCATACTCGCCAGCATAGTATTAGCGATCGCATCCATATCCAATGATTTGTTTATTTTGGATGCGACTTTTTCAATAATATTAATTTCGTTATTTCGACGTTCTAAGAGACGTTTTACATCGTCGATGTCATTTCCATCCATCAAAATGAGGCTCCATATTCATCTGGGAACACCATCATAACCATGAAGCCTGGCAGCTACTTTTCAATTTGTTTTAATAATTGACAGCACTTTATAAATGTCTGCACCTTTTAATTCAAAAATACCAGACATTCCAGTCATGGAGGCGATTGCTTCGAGTTTCATATCCATTTCATCAAATAGGTCGCCATCACTTTCGGTACGCGCATATTGTAGCTCTAAATTAAACATATCAAAATTCTCAGGATTTAAAATTGTGGCGTAAGCAAACGGATTTTGACTGATGTTTTTTTTTGTTTTATTGAAAAATTGAAATGACAATGCAACCTCAGTTGCATTTACATACCATATTTGAGAGATAACGGTTGTATTAGGTTCGCCTTCGCTTGATGACGTTGTAATCCAACTTGGAAACATACCTTGGAGAGCTGGAAGATGTTCTTCATTAATCATAGAATTTCTCAGAATTACCTAAACTTGCTTGCCTGCGTCTGGTCCAGGCGTTTGGATAAAAATTTTATTCACTTTAAATACTACCGTCACGTTTGGGGTTCTCAACCAATACTTGTCTGCTAAATCTTGCGTAATCCCCAATGCAGAAAAGGGTTCGTAAATCCCATGCCTCAATTTATCGCAGACAAATTTTTCGTTCTCTTGAACATCCCTTAACGTTATTACAGGCCCTTTTATATTATAAGCTTCATGGCTAATAGCACCTACAAAAAGGCTGACCATTGAGCCAACAACCAAATTATTTAAGAATGGCTCGCTGGACTCTTTATTCAGACAACAAGATATCTCCTCAAAATCCCGATTGTAAATGACACCCAAAACATCAGAATGAAATGGTCTCAAAGAGGAAGAAACACATCCTATGTGTCCAATACCAGTCGTTAACACTTCGTGTATCTTATCAGTGACCATAAAAAATAATTGATCAAAACATGTAAAATGAAAACCCCAGAACCAGATAATTACCAAATGGCAGTAAGTGAAAATTTTCAAAGATAAAAGTCCTTAGAGTATGGGGTATCTTTTTAAATGAACACTTTTCGTTCTGATTAACAGAGTCTCAAAAACACAATTAATTCAATACACATACAAAAGACCGCGGTCCGAAAGCCACAGACCGAGCAGCTACAGCACCCACCCCTTAATCACATTTCTAAAGCCGATTTGCAAAGCCAATCAGTAACCCCGGTCGGTGGTCTACAGTCCTTGGAACTGGGCTGTTTTCCAATCTTTTATCCAGAAAAAGGCACTTTAACTTGGCTGCTGGCATGCCAAGCTATTTTGAAAAATCCAAGATCAGTTTTCCAATATGTGTGCTTGATTCCATCATCCGATGTGCGTCGGCAGCTTCAGCTAATGGAAAAGTTTTATGAACAATAATTTTTAATTTCTCTAATTCGAAAAGCGGAAGCACTTTTTCTCTCAGTTGCGCTGCAATTGCGCCTTTTTGCTCGATTGTGCGTGGCCGCAAAGTCGATCCAGTTACTGTCAATCTGTTCAACATAACAGGCATTAAGTTGATTTTGTTGACTGGTGATTTCAAGAAAGCTATCTGAACCAATCTGCCTTCAATTGCGAGACATGCTATGTTTTTCTGGATATAATCTCCACCTACCATATCAAGAATAAGATTTACACCTTTTCCATTTGTGAATTCCGCAACTTTTGCTACAAAATCTTCTTCACGATAATTGATCACGTGTTCCGCACCAAGGTCTGCGCACGCTGCACATTTAGCTTCGTTACCAGCTGTTGTAATCACCTCCGCTCCAAAATGATGCGCTAGTTGAATAGCTGTTGTTCCAATGCCGCTTGACCCGCCATGTATCAAAATTGTTTCACCAGACTGAAGGCCACCGCGCTCAAACACATTTGTCCAAACAGTAAAATAATTTTCTGGCACTCCTGCAGCTTCAATCATTGAGAGCCCTTTCGGAATTGGAAGAACCTGCAGTACTGGCGCAACGCAATATTCTGCGTATCCTCCGCCAGAAACAAGCGCACAAACCTTATCTCCAATTTTAAAACTTTTAACACCCTCTGCTATGGCAACAACTTCGCCCGCCACCTCAAGACCGGGAATTTGTGATGCGCCAGGTGGCGGATTGTAGTTGCCCTCACGCTGAAGTACATCTGGTCTGTTCACACCAGCTGCTTCAACACGAATCATTACTTCATTTTCAGAAAGTTTTGGAACCTCACTCGTATTCACAACGAGGACATCTGGCTCCCCAGGTTGCAAAATAGTGATGTGTTTCATTGATATTGGAACTGTCATATTAATCTCGGGTTTAAGATGAATAAGTATAAATCTAATTAATAACGCTTTCGTCTCGCTGCATGTTAAACACAGGCGTCTTGTTTATCTGATCTTGGCAACTCAATGCTAAAACTGCCAAGACCTGTTTAAGCATTCCTCAAAATATGTCATCATAACAAAGAAAACCACGGTCGAGCGGCTCTGCCAACCCAGCGTAGAACCGCGGTCCGCGCCCAGAAAAGATTGAGGAACAGAGATATGGAATGCGATATTAGCCTCAGACCACTGGAAGATATAAAAGTATTGGACCTCACAAGGTTCCTTTCAGGACCACAAACCACCCTTTTTTTAGCAGCACTTGGAGCAGAGGTTGTTAAAATAGATGACCCTAAAACTGGCGATCCCGTTGCTGCAGCTCCGCCATTTGTGGGAAAAAACGGTGTTTCCATGACGCGTTCTTCAGCATCTGATGTTGGATTAGCTTTTTTGAAACGGGCGCGGGGCAAAAAATCCATAGAACTTGATTTAAAGACTGAAGTAGATAAAAACCTTTTTCTTAGACTGGCTGTATCTGCTGATGTAATTGTTGAAAATTTTCGGTATGGCGTAACAAAACGTCTCGGGATTGATTATGAGCAAGTAAAAAAAATTAACAAAAAAATCATTTATTGTTCAATTACCGGGTATGGAAATACGGGTCCTGAAAAAAGCAAAAAGGCGTTTGATGCAACTGTGCAGGCTGCATCCGGTTTGATGAGCGTGACAGGGCAGCCAAAAGGAACACCATCAAAAATTGGTTCCTCAATGGCAGACACGATAGCAGGAACATTCGCCCTATCAGGGATTTTAGCGAGTTTAATTCAACGTAACAGAACCGGTATTGGGGACTTTATTGATGTTTCTATGAATGATTGTCTAATTTCACTCCTTTACGACGAAGCATGGGATTGTTTTGATGAACTGGGCTTAGAGAAGCGACAGGGAAACCGAATAATGCGGTTTTCACCATTTAATTTTTATTCAGCCGCTGACGGTGGGGTGGTATTTGGTGCAGCAACTGAAAAAGATTGGCTTGCAATTACAGAAATGATCGGGCGTAAAGAGCTAAGAACAAGTCCCATTTTTGGTGATTTAGGAAATCGAATAAATAACGCTAATCAAATCGATCATATCGTGGGTGAATGGGCAGCCAAACAAAAAGTTTCTCAAATTGTTCAATTATGTGAGGAATTTGAAATACCATGCAGTCCAGTCAATGACATAGCAAACATAGCAAAATCTTTGCAAATTCAAGAAAGGGGTATTTTACAAAAAGTTCAGCACCCAGATTTTCACCTCAAAGATGGGCCGTTGGCAGGAAACTTCCCTGTCAAATTTTCTTCAGCCAAAACTTCACTTGATCAACCAGCCCCAACGCGCAACGAGCATTTTGAAGAAATATTGCAAAACTGGCTAAACACTAAATCTTAATTAAATTTTAAATGAAATCTAATTGGTGAGATGCTCATGGACAAAAGCAACATTGTAAAAATGTATTCTGACTTCAAAAGCCCCTACGCATATCTGGCATTCAAGCCGGGCATGGGCCTTATTGATAAATTTAATGTTACGATTAAATGGCGGCCATTCCAATTGCGCCTAAAAGGCAAGGGGCAAAGGAGCATTTATTCTGAATGGAAGGTAAAATATTCTTACATGGATGCTCGCCGTCATGCGAATCGACTATATGATGGCCAAATGCTACGAGGACCACTAAAAATATTCGATACAACTCCCACATTAATCGGAAGTCTCTTTGCAGAAAAACACGGTGAGTTAATAACTTATTGTGAGACAGTATTTGAAAAATTTTTTGCGCGCGAATTTGCTGCAGATGACGCCGAAGAAGTGGCGCAGTTTATAGAGACCATGGGCTTAAACAAATATGATTATTTAAATTACCTTTATGGAAAGGGGGCCGACGACCTTGAAGCATCCTTGAATGAAGCTGCTGAAGATCATATTTTTGGAGTGCCTATATTTGTATTTAAAGGAGAACAATTTTGGGGTGCTGACCGTCTATGGCTGCTAGAAGAAACTCTTAAAGAGGCTGGATTAGCTAGGAATAATATTTGATGGGTGACATTACTCTATATTTTTGGCCTACCCCAAACTGCTATAAAATAAGCATAATGCTGGAGGAGTTAGGGCAGGACTACAAAATAGAGCCGATTCACATTGGCAAAGGAGCGCAATTCGCTCCTGATTACCTCCAAAAAAGCCCAAATGCAAAGGTTCCTGCCATCGAGGATCGCTCTGAAATCAAGCCAAAATATATTTTTGAATCAGGCGCCATATTATTCTATCTGGCAGAAAAACATAATAAATTTTTAGGAGAAAAAATCGCTGACAAAATTGAAGTGATGCAGTGGCTCATGTTTCAGATGGGAAATCTTGGGCCGCTTCTTGGCCAAGCTCACCATTTTCGTTTTTATGCTGAGGAAAAAATTGAATATGCTATCCAGCGCTACACGCGTGAGGCTTCAAAGTTATACTCTGTACTTGACCAACAATTATCTAAAAATCGATATGTAGCCGGAAATGCTTACAGCATCGCGGACATGGCAATTTACCCGTGGCTAAGACCCTATAAAATGCAGGGTCAGAACATTGCTGATCATCAAAATCTTCAACGATGGTATGCCTTGGTAAGGTCTAGACCTGCAGTTCAAAGAGGACTTTCAGTTATGAACAGTACAGTTAAGCGAAGCAAAAAAAAACCAGATGGTGAAGCCTGGGAGAATCTATTTGCAAAAAACAACCTATAATAACGCCTCAAAAGTAAACAACATGAAAAATATGCTTACTGGTTATCGTATTCTTGACATTACTCAATTTGTTGCGGGACCAACTTGTTCCAGAATTATGGCAGAGATGGGCGCAGATGTGATCAAGGTTGAGCTTGCGCCAACTGGCGACCATGCACGTAGGTCAGGACTAAAACCCAGAAAACAAGAGTATAAAAATAGTTCACAAAGCACCTATTTTGGGCAACACAATCACTCAAAGCGCAGCGTTGGAATAAACCTTAAAACAGAAAAGGGCCTTTTACTTTTAAAAAAA
>CETK01386696.1_pt1 | contig 16565 bp, 13 predicted proteins | sample 361431 | NCBI WGS metagenome assembly CETK01 (sample SAMEA2622452, study PRJEB7988) | marine metagenome | biome: marine biome (ENVO:00000447); feature: surface water layer (ENVO:00002042); material: "saline water (ENVO:00002010), including plankton (ENVO:xxxxxxxx)" | depth 5 m | reverse complement strand
TTTCTTTTTTTTATTTTTGATGAATGGTTAATTGCTAAATACTCCGTTGATTCTAATCTATTTCTGGAGTACCATCTATTTCTAATTCCATTGGTTTCTGGAATACTTTATTTTGACATCCTCAATAATTATATAAGGGCTAATAAAGATTCAATACCCGGAACCTTTATAAATGAAATCCTACTGAGAGTCTTACTTATAATACTCTTAATCCTTATGAATTATGAAGTAATTAATTTCAGAGCATTTATAATTGGATTTGTCTCTTGTTATTTAACACAACCCATCCTTCTACTCATCTATATTTGGTCAAAACAATTATTATTTATTAAACCAAATTTCCAGTTTATAACAAGGGATTTAATCAGAAGATTAAGTGGGTATGGTTTTTATGTTTTATTGGGTGGCATTAGCCACTTAATAGTTAGCAATATCGATATTCTTATGCTAGGTTCTATTTCCGGACTCACGGATACAGCTATTTATACGATTGCGTTTTATATAGGTAGCGTGATCGTAGTGCCTCAAAAATCAATCGGGAAAATAGCTCCCTCCATTGTTTCAACACATCTATTTAATTCAAATATCAATGAAGTTGAAAGGATCTATAAGAGTTCATCTATAAATCAGCTAGTAATTGGCTTCTTACTATTTACTGGAATCATTTCTAACATCAACAATATTTTTGAAATTCTTCCAGAAGAGTACAATCAAGCGTATTGGGTAATTGTATATATAGGTATTTCAAAATTAATTGACATGGCAGGTGGAATAAATGGAACGATTATTATGAATTCTCCATATTTCCGTTTCAATTTAGTAGCTACCCTATTACTCATAATTATATCAATTATTTTAAATTTTGTATTAATCCCTAGCTATGGAATTTCTGGAGCTGCTATTGCAACTATGACTTCCCTATTCCTTTACAATTTTACAAAGAGCCTTTATGTCTACTTAAAGTATAGAATACAACCCTTATCTGTTAAAGTTATTCCAATCATATCAGTATCTATCATAATAATATGCATCTCGCTTCAAATAGATACAATTATGAGTACCTATATAGATATTGCAGTTAGATCTATTTTAATACTAGTATTATACAGTCTATTAATGGTCTATTTTAAAATATCACCTGAGGTAGAAAGTTATTGGGGAAAAATCCTAAGCTACATGAGATTGTGAATAATCTAGTTACTGAATTCCCCACATTTATATCATACTATGGCTATTTTTAATTTAGAATTCTACAAACTCATATATTATGGCTAAGTCTTCTTACAGTAACCCACTTGGAATGGTAGACATACTACCTGATCAAACTCCCTCGTGGAGAGCACTGGAGCAAATTATCCACGAAGAGGCTGCTAAATTTAATTTTCAGGAAATAAGAACTCCTATACTAGAACCAACTGAACTCATCAAAAGAGGGGTTGGTCAACTTACAGATATTGTAACCAAGGAGATATTCGCCTTCCAAAAAGGTGATACTCATTATGTACTCCGACCCGAACTAACTGCTCCAGTTGTACGCTCATTTGTTCAGCATCATCTAGACCAGCGAGGAGGTATTCAAAAACTCTACTATATAGGACCAATGTTTCGCGCTGAAAGACCTCAAAAGGGAAGGCAACGTCAGTTTCATCAATTTGGTTTAGAGATTATTGGTAGTGCTGATCCTGTTGCGGATATTGAAACCATCACTTTTATGATGGGTATTTACCAACGTATTGGGATTAAAAATTTTACCCTCAAGCTTAATTCTGTTGGGGACCCTGAAAGTCGTGAACGCTACAAGCATATACTTAGAAAATATTTAGAGCCTCATCGTTCTAAACTGAGTGAGCTATCACAGCAAAGGTTTGATAAAAATCCTATGCGAATTCTAGACTCCAAAGAACTTGAAGACCAAGAATTCATAGAGAATGCACCTATTATCCAAGATTGTTTGAATGAAGATTCTGTTATCCATTTTGAGAAGGTTAAGCGTGGCTTACAACTACTCAATATACCTTTTCTAATAGACCCTTATTTAGTGCGTGGAATGGATTACTACACACGTACAGCATTCGAACTTAGCAGCTCAGATTTAGGCTCTCAAAACGCACTAGCTGGTGGTGGCCGTTACGATTTACTTGTAGAAGAAATTGGGGGCAAGCCCACTCCTGCTGTCGGTTTTGCGGCTGGCATGGAACGATTACTTATTGTTTGTGAAAAATTAAACATATCATTAACAGAGAAATCTGTACTTGATATATATATTGTAAGTTTAGGAGAAGAGGCACGAAATTGGGCATTAAGCTATCTACTGGAATTACGATCCCATGGTTTATCAGCTAGCATGGACTATACAGGAAGATCCATGAAAGCTCAAATGAAGGAAGCAAACCGGGAACACACTTGTTTTACACTCATTGTAGGAGAAAATGAGCTTAGCAATAGGGCATTCATTCTACGTGACATGAACAAGAGTGAAGAAATAACCATTAGCGCTAAAGAAGTAATTAGTACTGTTTTAGCTCATAAAAGCGGGCAAAAATAGCTGTTCATTTTAAAACATCTGCTTATTTATAGACCTATTACGTTAGCTTCTTAGCGTTACTGTTCTAACCATTCTCGCAGTTCTTTAATATCATTCGGATATCCGAGAATTGATAACACATCTCCTTGCTGCATCTTGGTTCTACCTTTGGGTATGATGATTTCTTTATTTCGCTCAATAATAGTAACTAGACATTCACCCGGCAACTCCATTTCCATAATCTCTTTATCTATCCAGTGACTTGATTGGTTGTTTTTCCTTAAGCGTACATGAATAAGTCTTTCATCACTCAAAAGTACCTCTTTGAGAGATCGTTCATTCTTCGCAGAGACCCAGCGATCTAAAAATTCTTCTGCCTCAATCAATTCAGCCATATGGCCTATAATTCTCATATGAAGCAGAGGTTGTTCTTCTGGGGTTACTAAAAAAATGAGGGCATGAATTTTTTCTTCCCCAAATGCTGGCATAGTTAAGCCACCTTGGCACTGAATCGCGACCATTTCAGGCATGCGTAGACCTTCAAGTTGGACATACTTGAAATAAACCCCTTGTTTTAATCTTGTAGCTTGTATCGCCATATCCGTGAGTGCAGAAGCCCAACCCGTTTCCAAATTGTTCTCTTTTTGAAGTCGATGCTCTAGACTCTGTACCGCTTTTTCCGATAATTTATCTAGATTCCGATCCTTGGACTGAGCTCTTATAATCTCAGAACGAGCAATAACCTCTTGATAGGTCATTGAGCTATCCATATTCTTTTCATTGATTATCGTCATTAATTCATGCTCTAATGCTTCATTGCGCATTTGACCTAATCGGGCATGAATGTGATAGATAGCTCCTTGTCTTTTAACTTTACCCTGGGCATAATAAAAATACCAAGCAATACAGATGATAATTAAAGTTCCTGTCAAACCAACAGCTAGGAAGCCCATTTGCGCAATCAGCAACAAGGAGATTACCATGCCAAGTACTTGTACCCACGGATACAGCGGTGAACTAAAACCTGGTTTATAGGCTTCTATTTTACTCTCTCGCATCACTACCACTGCTAGATTAAGTAAAAAAAATAGAAGCAATTGAAAAGCACTTGCTAACTTAGCGACTCCTTCTACATCGAAGAGTAAAAGAACCAATATCATTATAAAAGTGGTACTGATTACAGATATATGAGGTGTTTCAAAACGACCAATCTTACCAAAAGTGGTTGGCATAAGACCATCTCTACTCATGGCTAAAGGATATCTCGAGGCCGACATAATACCGGCATTACCGGTCGACGCAAATGCTGCAATGGCTGCCACAACAATCAACAGAATACCGATTGATTCAGGTATCCAAGTAATAACTACTTGACCCGCATCCGTTACGGGCGTCAAACTTGAAAATAATGTTGATGCGGGTAAGACTTTAACCATTATAAAAACACCTAATACATAGACTAAGCTAGCCGTCAATAATGAGAAGGTCATCCCTAAAGGGATTGCTTTATCTGGATTCTGGACCTCTTCAGATATACTCGCAACTTTTGTCAACCCAGCATAAGAAACAAAAACTAAGCCCACAGTCGAAGCAAAACCACCAAATCCATTAGTCAAAAAATTATCCTTCTGCATTTCTGGTAATAAAGAATTACCAGTTAAATATTCAACCCCTTCTAATAGGAAATAACCCATAATTAAGACTAAAGCCGATACAAGGAGGCGTTGTAAAAAAGCTGTTTCCTTTGCACCAAATACGTTTAACAACCCAAAAATGACAGTCAAAACAAGTGCGAGAGGAGTAGGAGGAATATCAATATATAGACTCAGATAGGCGCCCATTCCAATTAACGCAAATGCACTTTTAAAGATAAGAGCTATCCATGAGCCTAAGCCACCAATTGTACCCACTAATGGACCCAGACTACGATCTAAAAAATAATAAGCTCCGCCTGCTCTTGGCATAGCGGTCGATAGTTCTGCCACGGTAAGCATTGAAGGTAATATTAAGAAACCAGCTACTAAATAACTCAAATACACACTATTGCCCGTTTCCATCGCCGCTATACCTGGTAGTAAAAAGAATCCAGAGCTAAACATAGCACCAGTACTAACAGCATATACATCAAATAGGGTCAATTTTTTTGAAAGTCGCTCTTTCTTAGCCATAGTGTATCTTTTTATTAATATGACAACTCTTACCTGAAGAAATTATCGAACAGAAAATGATAGTTAAGCTATCTAATATACTCATCGTATTGCTTTGGTAATATAGAATAAAAAATAATTCAACAACTAGCGTCCAATAATAATTTAATTATCAGTGCTAAAGTATATAGCTTCATTTCGCTTTTTAAGATATTTGCGGCTGTGTAGGCAGTCTATATAAATAGTTATGCTTTAGATGTGTGGGTAGCAATTGTATGGAATATTTCCTTTTCTAAAGCAAAATTTCAACTTGATAATAAGGCTTAATCTATATTTTTTCCTCTATATGTGTATATTTCTTGAGTAGAGTAAATGAGTATCTACTCACGAATTTATGTGTCATTATTGATACTAGATTCAAATAATCATTGCCTTTAAAAATCCACTTGTACTTATTGTTCTCTAATTCATTATACAGCCTACTTTATGCCAATTCCTGTCTCAACATCTCACCTAATCGGTCATCCAACCCCTTGCTATTATTACGATGTCTCCTTGTTGGATGCCACACTGAAAGAGGTATATAAACATGGACTAGACAAAGGGTATCTTGTCCATTATGCATTAAAAGCAAATCATGAGCCATACATACTAAAAAAAATACAGAAGGCGGGTTTAGGTGCAGACTGCGTTAGTGGTGGAGAGATTCAACAGGCTCTAAATAATGGTTTTAGGCCCGATCAAATTGCATTTGCAGGCGTTGGCAAATCAGATCAAGAAATCACCTTAGGCTTAGAGAGTGATATTTTTTGTTTTAATGTTGAATCACTTCAAGAATTAACTGTAATCAATGAGATAGCAAAAAAACTACAAACTAAAGCCCGTGTAGCAATTCGATTAAATCCAAATATTCCTGTTAAAACCCATATGTATATTACGACTGGATTAAATGATAATAAATTTGGTATTAGTGATGAGGAACTACAGTTGGTAATCGAGAAGCTACCAAATCTATCATATATCGAATTTTTGGGAATACATTTTCATATAGGATCACAAATCAATCACCTTGAACCCTTTATTGAATTAGCTAAAAAGGCAAATAAATATGTAGAACAAATTGAAACCGCCGGTTTCACCGTTAAGGTATTGAATATGGGCGGCGGTTACGGGGTTAACTATAAGAAACCTGACAATGAACCAATACCAAATTTTAAAGCATTTTTTAATGTATTTGACACTCATCTAAATCGGCGAAATGACCAAGAAGTCCATTTTGAATTAGGCCGGTCTATCATTGCTCAATCGGGTAGTCTGCTTTCGAGAGTATTGTTTATAAAAGAACGGAGTAAAAAAACTTTCGCTGTCATAGACGCTGGCATGACTGAACTCATACGACCTGCATTATATCAAGCCACTCACCAAATAGATCGAATAAATTCCCCTAAAACAAAAAGTAACATTCAAAAAAAATACGATGTTGTGGGTCCAATTTGTGAAAGCTCTGACACATTTGCCCAGAATTATTCATTACCTGTATTGCAACGTGGCGACTTACTAGCCATCAGAAGTGCTGGAGCCTATGGACAAGTAATGAAAAGCCAATACAACTTACGACCGGATTTTCCAGTCATTTACTCCGATGATCTCGACAATCAAACATAGAATCTGCATTTCATCTCCATTCAAACCACTACAATTATATGAAAGACATACATGTATTAAGTTTTGAAGGGCGTAATATCAGAGATGTTTCGCATTTAGTAAATGCAGTCAATTATGTTCAAAAATATGATCGAGCTATCGTCGTGATTAATGCCTTCGATCAGACCCGTAATAAACTATTAGCCATCACAGATACCGCGGTTTCAGGTAATTTAGACGCAGCTCATGCTCTATCCGATGAAATCTACGATTTATACTATGATCTTATTCAAAAGGCCCTAGAAAGTCACCCAAATCCTAAAAACACTCTTATTCTAGAAACAACGGATAAAAAGTTAGAGGAATACAATTTTCGGCTAAAAAAACTTCTAGGCTATGCCGATAAAATGCATTCTCATCAAGATCGTTGGGTGGATTCAATAGTTCCTATTGGAGACCAAATGGCTGCTTATGTACTGAGTCAAACGGCACTTTCTTGGGGAATTCTTACGCAATATGTAGAAGCTACCAAGCTCATAAAAACTGATAATGAATATGGCAAAGCCAACCCCAATACGATGAGTATATATCAGCACTGTAGCTCACTTGAGACCCTCATAGAAAACGGCTTCACACCCATCATTGGTGGTGGTTACGGCATTAGTCTGGAAAAATCGATGTCACTATTAGGCCCAGATGGCTTAGATATTACAGCACGGCTTATAACGGGAGCACTTGAGGCAAAATCCATTGAATTTATTTCTTAGCAACTATGCTACAATGTGCTAATATTAACCTATCACTGGGTGATCGAGCCTTGCTCGATGACATATCGGTAATTATTAATCCAGGCGATCGTATAGGATTAGTTGGACCTAATGGAGCAGGTAAATCTACCTTACTTAAGGTGATTATGGGGTTTCAAGAAGTGGATAAAGGATCGGTGAGTATGGGTAAAACTGAAAGTTTGGGTTATCTACCGCAAGATGGGGTAGAACCTAATTTCTCCCTAAATGTTGTAGAAGAAGTAGAGAGAGTGTTTCAGCCTATTCTTGATTTAGAAAAAAATGTTCAGTATCTCCAGAATAAGCTGGGTGATATAAATCCCAACTCGTCTAGCTATAGTGACTACCTAGACAAACTTGGTTCACTTCAAACCGAATTAGAACAATCTGGCATTTATAGCATACGCTCTAAGGTGGAAAAAGTGTTAACAGGTCTTGGTTTTAACTCCAAAGATTTTTGCCGAACTACGAGTGAATTCAGTGGTGGTTGGCTTATGCGCATGGCCTTGGCTAAGCTTCTGCTAAAAGACCCAACCTATCTATTGCTGGATGAGCCTACCAATCACTTAGATATTGAGTCGTTACAGTGGTTAGAACAATTTTTAGTTCAGTATAACGGAGCGGTTATTGTGGTTTCACATGACCAATACTTTTTAGATAGCCTGACTAACCGAACACTTGCTATACGTCAAGGTAAACTCCAGGATTATGCTGGTAACTATAGCTTTTACGAGCGTAAGTGGGACGAAGAACGAGAATTACTCATAAATGCACAGCGTAATCAAGAAAAACACATAAAAGATACTCAAGAATTCATTGAAAGGTTCCGCTATAAAGCTACCAAGGCAAGACAAGTGCAGAGTCGAGTTAAACAACTTGAAAAATTAAAACATATTGAAGTCGAATCCGAGCTTGATAGCGTATCTTTTAGCTTCCCAACCCCAGAACGAACTGGGCAGGTAGTCGTAAAATTAGATCAAGTGGTCAAGCGGTATAGAGACTTAACGGTATTCGATGGTATAGATTTAGAAATCGAACGAGAGGATAAAATAGCAGTGGTTGGACCAAACGGCGCAGGTAAATCCACTTTGATCCGAATTATAAGTGGATTGGAACCCATTCAAAGTGGAATCCAAAAATTAGGTCATAAAGTACAACATGCCTATTTTGCCCAGCATCAGGCAGATGAACTGGATGAAACAGAAGACCCACTTAGTATTATGATGAGAGCTGGATCTGGCGAAAAGGAGAGTCGTTTACGATCTATATTGGGTAGTTTTCTATTCACTGGAGACGATGTATTCAAAAAAGTTAAAGTATTATCAGGTGGAGAAAAGTCGCGCTTAGCTCTGGCAAAGATGCTACTATCACCAGCTAACTTTCTGATTTTTGATGAACCAACGAATCATCTAGACATGAGTAGTAAAGCTGTTCTACAACAAGCCCTTCAACAATATCAGGGTACCTGCATGATTGTTTCACATGATAGATCTTTCTTAGACCCAATCGTTAACAAAGTTTTGGAAATCCAGCCCGGAACGATTAGGCTGCTTGTTGGCAATGTCAGTTATTATTTAAAGAAAAAGGAAGCAGAACTCATATCATCGGCTAACGGGCATACCCAAGAAAGTACAAAAATGGAGCTTTCAGGTACAAATAACCTTTCCAAAAAAGAAAAAAAACGGCAAGAGGCAGAACGAAGAAATGCTTTAAGCAAACGTTTGAGACCTCTAAAGAAAAAAATCAATCAATTAGAAGCGGCAATAGAGGACGCTGAAAATAGCTTGTCATCTATAGAGGCTACCATGGCTGAAGTCAATTTTTATCAAGATCCAATTCAAGTAAAAGAAACTAGTATCGAGTATGAAAAGATCAAAAAAAAACTAACCGAACTCATGTTTCAGTGGGAGGAGTACCAACAACAATATGAACACATAGAAGGGGGATTTGAGTCGAAATCTTAACTAAATTTACTCTTGCTTGTAAAGAGACGAAAACCAAGCCAATTTAAGTAGCAAATATTTGACTTTTATCGGCAAAAGCCTTGAACTCCAATGCATTTCCACTCGGATCTAAAAAGAACATAGTCGCCTGTTCACCTGCTTGACCTTTGAAACGAATATAGGGCTCAATAATAAAACTAAGTTCAGCATTTTTGACTCGTTCGGCTAAAGCTTTCCAATCATCCATACTCAAAATTACTCCAAAGTGGCGAACAGGCACACCATGTCCGTCTACTGCATTTATGGATGATTCTTTTGCTTCATCTGGACTTAAATGAGCTACAACCTGATGACCCCACATATTGAAATCTATCCAATGATCAGAACTTCTCCCTGTACTACAGCCCAGGATTTGAGTGTAAAATTGATATGTTTCTGTTAAGTCTTTAACCGGAAAAGCAAGGTGAAAAGGAGCAATAGCGTTGTTTTCTTTCATATAGACTTAACTTTGAGATTTGTTCTATCTAAAACGTAATAAAGCTAAAAAAAAATCACATAAATTGTTTAGCTGCTTGTACCGCTAATTGATCGACTCTTTCATTATCTGGAATACCCGAATGTCCTTTCACTTTAATCCACTCCACCTGATGAGCTCCTATTACATTCAACAACTCGACCCACAAATCCTGATTTTCAACTGGCTTTTTATCTGCCCTCTTCCACCCTTTAGACTGCCATGAATCTATCCAACCCTTAGTCATAGCATTAATTATTAAGGCACTATCACTGTGAATCTTTAGTAAACATGGTTTTTTTATAGCTCTTACGGCTTCAATTACCGCCATCATTTCCATTCGATTATTGGTAGTATGAGCTTCTCCACCCGAAAGCTCTTTCTCTTTCCCATTGTGTCGTAACAATACCCCCCAACCTCCTGGTCCAGGATTGCCACTACAGGCTCCATCAGTATAAATAATGACCTCTGTTAAATTCATTTTTTAATTCAAGTCGACTTGTTCAAAAATGGGACGCAATTGTTGATTCGCTAGAAGAGTACGTTCTAGAATTCGATCTTGCCAAGTGCCTGACGCCGTTCTATTATAACTAACATCGTTTATGTCAAAAAGTATTGCTCTACTGGAATTAATTAGGGGTAGTCCAGGGTGAGTAGCTAAGAGTGCCGTCAATGCTTTGATATCTCCTCCTTGTGCGCCAAAACCAGGAATTAATAAAGCAGCCTTTGGATGATGGGCTAAGACCTGCTGTGATACTTTGCTCTGAGTGGCCCCTATAACCATACCTAAATGTGTCTGAGAGTACTTCTGGATTTTGGCTAATTTATCTGCAATATGAGCCGAAAGAGTATCAAAGTTACCACTTCTCACCAAAAGAAAATCTTGTGCACCGACATTGGACGTCAAAGCAAGTGTATAAACCGCTTTACTACTATCACCTTTAAAAGCTTCCAGGGTTTCTATTCCCATTAAAGGATTTAAAGTAATAGCATCTACCTTAAACTTATCAAAAAATGCTTGTTTATAATGCTCTGCCGTAGTACTTATATCTCCTCTTTTAGCATCAGCTATGATTATATGACGGCTGGGAATTGCAGCGATAACTCGATGAAACGCGTCTAAACCCTTAGGACCTAAGGCTTCGAAAAAAGCTAAATTAGTTTTAAAAGCAGCACAATGTTTGTGAGTGGCCTTTACGACCTGATGACAAAAATATACTATTCGCTCGACAGGATCTTCTGAAAAAGTATGAATTTGCTCAGGCAAACGAGCAAGATTTGGATCAAGTCCTATACACAATACTGAGGAAGATTCGCGTATTGAATCAGCTAATTTATTTAAAAAGTTCACCCACGAAATATCTCTTTTTACCTTATAAATTGCGAATCAAAAAAAATCCAGTATAAAAACAGCTTAACCAAATAAAAATTCATTACCTAGCTTATAAGTTAGCCAGGCAATAAAATAGGCTCACTTAGTAGTCATAAAGCCGAACATAAATAGAGGCCATTTCCAGCTATTTGTTTCTTGCTTAACAATAGCTAAAGTATTCATACACTACATGGCAATAGCAAAAAAGATCATCAGGGAAAGTGCCATTACTAGTATATTAAGTAAATTCGCTATTTGGATCTATTTCAATCCTGAATATTAGTCCTAGCTGCTGATCCGTTTCTTCTATGCTATAAGTTATAAAACAGACTCGGGATGAACTTCTTCAAAACCGTGAGGAGGTTTGTATAGCCGTGTTCGTTCAAAAAACAAAGCTTCTTTATTATGTACCCTTTTACCGTTAATAGAAAAAAATCTATAAGAATTCGGCAATAAAGACTGTAAGGGATAGAAAAAATCGATATATGGATTTTGTTTACTGTATAAATCAATATCGTGGCCATCTGACGCAGCACGCTTAACTAAAATAAATTCGTCTTTCATTAATAATCTATGAAGTACAATAGGTTCTAATTCGTAACCCCATGCTCTTTCATGATTGCTTTTAGCAATGGCTGGGTTGTTGGTTTTCAATGAAGTAATCGTATCGATGCCTGAAGACTGTATTCTGTCAATAGATTTTGGGACTAATCTAAGATAGGCATCCATTGGCGCGTTATCTATCCAACCACCGATTCCTTGGCCATCTGACCATTGTGGTGCGGGTGGCAAAGTATAAAGATGTTCAAAAATGCTTAAAACAGAAGGATAGGCATCTAATAAGTTAATTCCGTAACGATTATTTGCTAGATCACTTCCCATAAAAAATAAACGAGAATAAGTAGGATCGGGCTTGGTAAATAATGAAAGTACATCATTATCATCCTTGGAAGTGTCTGAACTTGAACTGGTTAGTTCTTCCATGCGTTGATCGTGAAAGAACACCAGTTTAAGTAATTGACTTGATGACATTATTTTCCTAAAAAAAAGTACAAAACATAGTTAAATCATCGTTGCTATGACCAATGCTACAACAGACATAAGTTTTAATAAGATATTGAGAGAAGGACCAGAGGTATCTTTAAATGGATCACCTACCGTATCACCGACTACTGCAGCTTTATGTGGCTCGCTACCTTTTTTGTATTCCACGCCGTCAACAGTTACACCTTCTTCAACCATTTTTTTTGCATTATCCCAGGCCCCACCCGCATTGGATTGGAAAAGAGCCATTAGTACACCAGCCGATGTGACACCTGCTAAAAGACCACCAAGCATTTTAGCTCCTAAAGTAGGATCATCGCTTATAAAACCTGGCACAAAACCGAACAGTACAGGTACAATAACTGCTAATAATCCAGGTAATACCATCTCTCGTATAGAAGCTGCCGTTGATATCTCCACGCACTTCTCATATTCTGCTTTACCATCAGCCGCTTCAAAGATCCCTTGATCTTTTTTTGACCATTTAGCAAAATCTTTTCCATCATTGTTATTCATCACGTCTAGAGCTGCACGTAATTCAGGGATATCCTTGAACTGACGGCGTACTTCTTCAATCATACTCATTGCAGCACGTCCAACTGCGTTCATAGAAAGTGCAGAGAATAAAAATGGTAACATTGCTCCAACAAATAAGGCAGCCATTACATAGGGATTCGTGATATTGATGACAACTTCTAATCCAGGATTTACAGCTTCATAAGCTGTTATAAATGCAGCAAATAATGCTAATGCCGTTAACGCAGCTGAACCGATCGCAAAACCTTTGCCGATAGCTGCTGTTGTATTTCCAACCGCATCTAGTTTATCGGTACGCTCACGAACTTCTGGCTCTAGCTCTGCCATTTCAGCGATACCACCGGCATTATCGGAAATAGGTCCATAAGCGTCTACAGCTAGTTGTATACCTGTGTTAGCTAGCATACCAACGGCTGCGATTGCTATTCCATAGAGGCCAGCAAAACTAAATGCACCTATAATTGCTACTGCTATAATCAGTATGGGGATAGCAGTAGAGATCATACCCACTCCCAAACCTGCAATAATGTTGGTAGCAGATCCGGTAATCGACTGTTTCACGATAGACAAAACTGGTTTAGTACCCGTACCTGTATAATGCTCGGTAACAAAACCAATGGCTAAGCCGGAAAGTAATCCAAAAATAGTCGCAATAAAAACACCTGTACTCGTATACTCAGTACCCGTGAATATCCAACTCTCTGGAAGCATCCAAGTTATAATGAAGTAAGAGGCAATCAACATTACGACACCTGAAAATAATTCGCCTAAATTAAGTGCTTTTTGTGGATCCCCACCTTCTGTAACACGAACCAAAAAAGTACCTGCAATCGAGGTAATAATACCAGTACCCGCCAAAACTAATGGTAATAGAACTGCCGAAAGTCCATCAAAATTATCTGACCATGTTGGAACGGTCATAAATGCAGCACCTAACACCATTGTACCAATAATGGAACCTACATAAGACTCGAATAAATCAGCTCCCATACCAGCAACGTCGCCTACATTATCACCAACATTATCTGCGATAGTAGCTGGATTTAATGGGTGATCTTCTGGTATACCTGCTTCTACTTTACCTACTAAGTCAGCGCCAACATCAGCTGCCTTTGTATAGATACCGCCGCCGACTCGGGCAAATAAAGCAATAGATGAGGCACCAAAAGAAAAACCTGTCACAATAGCTAATACTTTGTTAACAGCACCTGCACCCTCAAGACCAAAAATACTTCCAAATGTTATCAATAGTAAACTCAGGCCTAAAACACCAAGCCCCACAACTCCAAGACCCATTACTGAGCCTCCAGCGAAAGCTACTTCTAAGCCTTTTCCTAGACTTGTACGAGCTGCGTTGGTTGTCCTTACATTCGCCTTGGTTGCGACACGCATCCCAATAAATCCGGCAAGACCGGAACAAATAGCACCCACCACAAAGGAAATGGCCACCATCCAACTAGATGTTTCGGGGTTAGCGCTGATTCCTAAAAGGATTGCTACTGCAGCAACAAAAATTGCTAGTACTCTGTATTCGGCTTTTAGGAAAGCCATAGCACCTGCCGCGATGCTTTCGCTTATTCGTCCCATTCGATCAGTTCCAACATCTTGTTTGGATACCCAAGATGACTTTATAAACGTGTAAAGCAGAGCTATAAGTCCTGCGAGTGGTATTAAGTATAATATGGTTTGCATAATTCTGCGTTCTATGTTTTATATGGTAATTAACGAGGTGACTCTGCACCCGTATCAAAAGTGTATACTAATTATGTATATTCATTGCTTTATTTAGCCCCAAACCCACAAAATCTAAGCTAGCCTGAACAGCGTTATCTATCGCTTGTTTTACTAACTCTAAATCCTCAGATTTAAATGGTGATAATACAAATTCAATTTGTCTGCCTCTTGGGAAATCATTTCCAATGCCTATTCGTAAGCGAGGTATGGCCTGTGAACCTATTTTTTCATGGACATCCGAGATTCCATTGTGTCCCCCATCACTACCATTTGGTCGCAACCTTAAATCTCCCAATGCCAAATTTAAATCATCATAGATAATTAAGCTTTGGTCTGAATTATGATTAAACTGTGCCATGGCTTTGGTTACCGAGGAACCGCTGTTATTCATGTAATTCGTAGGTTTTATTAAAAACAAATTATGGCCCTTATATCGTGCATTAGCATATACATAGGGACCATTGCCTGCTTGGAACGAGCTGCCTAGTTTGTGGGCTAACATATTTACTATATCAAAACCAATATTATGTCGTGTACCTTCATAATCTGCACCTACATTCCCAAGTCCAACTAATAGCGCCACAGGTATCCTCTACTTATTCCTCAGAAGTACTTTCTTCCGAGGGATCCTCAGTTCTTTCAGCATCATCACTACCTTCATCATCAAGGACATCTTTCAATAGTTGTCCTTTTGGTGGCCTAATGGTAACAATGGTTCTGTTTAGAGAATCTAACGGGATAATTCCATCTAACTCTAAATCCGAAACATGAAAAGACTGCCCAATTTTTAGTGGTGTCACATCAACTTGAAACTCAGCAACAATATTTTCTGGTAGAACTCTTATGCGCAGAAATTTCATTGGCTGAAATAAACGCCCGCCACCCTCTACAACACCGCGCGCAGTTCCTTTAATTCCAATAGGCACTCGGAGCGTTACTTTGTGTATATCACTTAACACATAAAAATCGGCGTGAATGGGACGATCTGTAACCGGATCAAATTCTATCCTCTTCAGTAGTGTTTTGTACACTTTCCCGTCGATCGTTAGCTCTTGAACTTTAGTTTGAGCTCTGCTCAAAATCTTTTCTAGCGCTAATTCATCTATTGAAAAATGCGTGTTTTCCTGTACTTCAGGGCCATACAGTACGGCAGGTACACGTTTAGCTGTACGCAGCTCACGGTTCGCTTTTTTACTGGTCTCTCTAGGAGTACCCTCAAGTTTAAAGTATTCTGGTTTTCCCATTTTTTCCTATTCTACTTATTAATTATCAAACAATTCACTGATGGTGTCATTGGTATGAATCCGTTCTATTGCTTCAGCAAAAATATTCGCTACACTAAGTACCTTTATTTTATCAGATGGCTGACGCAATGGAATGGTGTCGGTTACCAATAGTTCAAAAATAGGTGAGTCTTCGATTCTTTGAAATGCTGGCCCAGAGAGTATGGGGTGAGAACACATAGCTCGTATGTCTAATGCACCTCGCTCCTTCATTGCAGCTGCCGCATTGGTTAACGTGCCTGCTGTGTCAATTAAATCGTCAACAATTAAAACATTCTTACCCTCAACCTCACCAATTATGTTCATTATCTCTGACTCATTTTGTTTGGGCCTACGCTTATCAATAAAGGCTAAAGAAGCACCCAATTTTTTTGAATAGGATCGTGCCATTTTCAAACTACCAACATCAGGTGCAACCACCACCAAATTATCAATTGGATGCTTAGTCATATGATCAATAAATGCGCGAGAAGCATAAAGATGATCAAGAGGTATATCAAAAAATCCTTGAATTTGCGATGCATGCAGGTCCATCGTTAGTATACGATCTGCACCCGCTTCGACCAGTAGATTAGCCATCAACTTTGAACCAATAGACACTCTAGGTTGATCTTTTCGGTCTTGACGTGCATACCCAAAGTAAGGTATTACTGCAGTCACACGTTTAACAGAAGCACGCTTGGCAGCGTCCAGCATGAGGAGTAGCTCGATAATGTTGTCGCCCGATGGTGGGGTTGGTTGGACTAAAAATATATCTTCTCCACGTATACTTTGTTGATACTTGACGTAAATTTCACCATCTGAAAATTGCTTGATAGTAATTTTTCCGAGATTGGTTCCATACTCCTTAGCTATAGCACGGGCCAAGGCTGGATTACTGGAACCAGAAAATATTGCGAGTGGACTGTCCAAGGTTATTTTTGTTTGCTAGCACTGATATGTTCAGGATTACATAAAACGATGGGCTCTACCTTGACACCCATCGAGTGTAGTTGCCCGGGGAGGACTCGAACCCCCACATACTGGACCAAAACCAGG
>CETK01013659.1_pt1 | contig 16709 bp, 12 predicted proteins | sample 361431 | NCBI WGS metagenome assembly CETK01 (sample SAMEA2622452, study PRJEB7988) | marine metagenome | biome: marine biome (ENVO:00000447); feature: surface water layer (ENVO:00002042); material: "saline water (ENVO:00002010), including plankton (ENVO:xxxxxxxx)" | depth 5 m | reverse complement strand
TAGATATAATAGATATAATAGATATAATAGATATAATAGATATAATATGACCAATGTTAATAATAGGATTGAACAATTTGAAAAGATTCAGAATGAGGGTCTTGAATTATTTAAAAGAAAGAATCATGATTACGGCGACGCTTTTACAACCTATGGACCAGTTGGTGTTTTAGTTAGAATTGGAGATAAAATACAAAGATTAAATTCAATAGATAAAAATAAAATTAGTTTGGTAAATAATGAAAGTTTACGAGATACGTTAATGGATTTACATAATTATTCTGCTATGGCAATTATGTTATTAGATGAATAATTATAAAATTGATTTTTTTTTTGACTATTTTTAAATTCAGAATGGGTATTAAAAATTTGAAGAAATTTCTTCAAAATTATAATGTTTTTGCTAAGAAAAAATTATCAAATTATTCTAATAAAATATTAGCTTTTGATTTAATGCCTTTATTTTATAAGGCAATATACAGTAAATCTGGTTATACAACATATTTTATTAATTTGATATTAAGACTTAAAAAATACAAAATTATTCCAATATTTGTATTTGATGGCGTTCCATTTGAAGAAAAAAGTAAAACTTTACAGAAAAGAAAAAATATTAAAGAAAAAGCAAACAATAAACTATCTAAATTGAAATCATTTAAATCTGCTATAGATAATGTCTTAGCAGAATTTAGTAATATGAATACTTATGGAAATATTTCTAATTTAGATGATGTTAATTATCTTAAGAAGGATACATCAAATAATACTGAAAATATTGAAGATTTAATTAATATTCAAGATGAATTGATACAATTAGAAAATTATCAAGTAATTATACAAGAAGAATATAGTAGAATACAAGAAAATATTGAAAGACAAATTAGTACTCAAAGTAAAAAAGTTAAATCTATTAATATATTAGAAATTAAAAAATTAAAAGAATTATTTAATAAGTTTAATATTAAATATATTCATATAGGTGTAGAAGCAGATGTTGTATGCAGATATTTAGTAGAATATGATATTGCTTATGCTGCTGTATCTGATGATATGGATTTAATTCCCTTTGGATGTCAAAGAACTATTCAGAATTTCAATATGTCAACTGATGAAGTATATGAAATTATATATCAAAATGTTCTTGATAAATTATCTTTAACAAGCGAACAGTTTACAGATTTTATTATATGTATTGGAAATGACTATAATTGTAGACTTATAAACGGTAGTATCGATTTTTACTATAGATTAATTAAAATTTATCATAATATTGAAAATATAATTAAATATTTAATAGTCATTAATTTAACCTATAAAAGTTATATTAAAATTCCAAGTGATTTTGAATTTCAAAAATCTAGAAAAATTTTCAATTATTATATAGAATTTCATGAAATAGTCAGTAGCATTAAAAATAAAAAAAACAGAATTATATCTTATTATTCTGAAGATTATTATAAATTATTTAAGTATTTAACTAATATTTATGATAAATCTGTAACTGAAAAATCATTGATTGTTAAACTAAAAATCTTATTGAATAGCAAATAATATTTTATTTAATAAGAATATCTCAAAAACATATTTTGAGAATCCCAACCTGGATGAAAATAATTTTTTTTCAAATTATAATTATAAAGTAAATTATAATATAAATTCTAATAATATATATAAAATGTATAAAAATTTAATATTACCTATTATAGTAGGTTGCTTACTATTAGCAGTTTTTGTAATAATATTCAAATCTCCATGTGAAAATTGGGTTAATTATAAACAATTACCTTTAGGTAATTTTTATACAGCCGCTGATAATCCAATTGTATTATATAATGTACCGCGTCATAGAGAACCTTATAGGTATCCAGTATGTCATTGGGTTGATTATCCAGTCCCACATTGTAAACATAATCCATAATTTTATTTATTAAACATGCTACATGTTGGAAATTTTTTTTTTGTTTGAGAATATGATATAGCTACAGCTTGCTTAGCAGATTTAAATTTACCTTGTTTATATTTCTTAATATTTCTTTTTATTCTAGACTGTAAATAATTATAACATCTTGTCTCCCATCCAGATGTTTTTTCCCATTTTTTAATACCTTTTTTACTTAAAGTAACTTTATAAAGTTTTTTATCCTTTCCTTTTTTTATAGACCCTACTTTGAAATTTTGTATATTTTTACTTGAAACTATATTTTTATTTATAATAGCCATATTTAATATTAATTTTTATTTTATTTACAATCATAATCTACCCTATTTTTATTAATAATTAATTTTTCCCTATTTAAATTATTTAGATTTGATTTCAATTGATTACGTCTTTTTCTAAGTCTTTTTAATGATTTTTTAATTTTTTTGAATTTAGTTCCAATTTTCTTATTTTTTATCTCTTCAGGTTTGAGTTTATTTGATTCCATTTTAGTTTTTTTTAATTGTTTTTTCCTTAAAGAAATATATCTTTTTACTCTTTTGATACTTTTTATTTTTTCATTTTCCTTTTGTCTAATTGAATTACTATTAATATCTAATTTTGCGCATGCTTTCTTTTTATCATTTGATTTTGTTGATGATTCTCTAAATGGTACAAGCTGCAAAGATGATGGACCTAATGTTTTAGTCTGTTGTTGAGGTTGAAACTGGCTACTATAAGCTAATCTCAATCGTTGTAAATCAGCTTCAAGTAAAGCTTTTTGTTCTTCTAAATTAGCATTTTGTTGAGATTGTTTCTGATTTAATTGTGTTTGTATTTTTTGAAGTTGTTGTTCCTTTTCAGATATTTCCCTTTGTAATTTTAACTCTTCTTTAGATAACTTTATATTTCTCTTATGCTCGTTAGCTGCAGCTTTTAACCTCATTTTAAGAGCTTCTAATTCACTATCTTTTTTAAATTTATATCCTTCTAATCTTTTTTCTTCTTGTAATTTTCTAATCTTTTCAATTATTTTTATGGAATTTTTAGTTTGTTTTTTTGTACCTTTTTTTGTATTTTTTCTTGTTTTTGATCTATCAGTTCCTGAATACATATTTCCAGGTTCACTATTATATCCAGAATCACTATTATTTCCAGGTTCATTATTATACAAATCTTTATAATTATTTACCCTTGTTTGTATATTTTGAATTTCAGCAGATAATGGTTTATTAGGATTATTAAGTTCTTGTACATATATTCTAATATTCTCTTTTTTTAATCGTTTTTTGTTTTTTTTATCTAATCCATTAACAAGCCCTTTTTTAAAATCATCTATATATTTTTTTAGACTATAAAAAAATACCTCGATATCTTCGAAATCTTTTTCTATTTTATTTCTACTATTAATATTAAATTGATTATATTCAGAATTATTTATTATAATTTTAGGGTGTCCTAAATCAATTAATTTAATTTCTAAATCAGCGTCACCATTTTCATATTTATATGAAAAGTATATGCTAGAACCAATAAACCCGACCAAATATCTATCATTACCTTTATAAAGTTGTTTTTCTAACTCAGTAATTAAGTGATCAAATTTTTCAATCTTATTTAAAAATTTACTTTTAATTTCATTTAGTTTATTTTCATCTTCTTTTTCAGTAAGATCTTCAAACATTATTTCAAGAAGAAAATCTAATGGTATATTGTAAGTATCGTGTTTATCTCTTTTAAAAGGCTTAAAGGGTACTTTACCTAGTTTTTTAGATATTTGTTTACAAGCGTTTTCAAATTCAACAGGACCTCCAACTCCTTCCGCACGATAACCATATAATCTAGATGTTGAATATCTGCTATTAATAATTCCTTGCTTAATTTTTTTTAAAAAACCAGATGATTTTTCATAAGTATAGTCACCAATTTTCATATCAATCCTATATTCATTATCTCTGTTATGAGGATTTGTAGATACTTTTTCTATCATCATAAAAAATGGACATGTTTTATCTTTAGATTTACCTCCTCCTTGTACTATGTTTGATTCCCCGGGGACTGCATATATACATCCTTTTGGTGGGTTTCCTTTTGCAGATGCGCATACTGATGCTGTTACTTCGCTCGTTACGGCGGGCAGGGTGTTGGATGGATCTATGATTCCATAGGTTGGGTTTGTGAGTACAGTATGTCCTCCCTGATATAAAGGGTTTGACACATATTTTTTTGTATTATGCCCTTTTATTGTTTTTATAGTGGTTGAACTTAACATAGATTTGCCTTGTTTTTCTTCTTCTATAAATTTTTTAAATTTATTTAGTCTTTTTTTTTCCTGTGAAGTTTTAGTATATATTATATTTTCTAAATCTCTGCTCAACCTATTATAATCCCTATTATAATTATTAATTAACCTTTGAAATAATTGTGAATCTGTTTCTTCAGATGATTGTGACAATAACTGATGTATCATTGTAAGCTTTTTTTGTATGGCTTGATCGGGTTGCCCTCTTTTTTTTTCATAACTTATTTTTGGGCCACCTTCAACAAGTGTTTTAGAACCTTCACTTTTTAATTTACCAGCTGGGTGACCATATACATTCGAACCAACTTCTTCATACATTGGATTTACATTTGAGCTTGATGTATCATACATTGGATTTTCGAATCCGTGTCCATGTTTTTTTTGATTCATATATATTGGTATTATATCTGTATCTCTAATCTCTAAACATTTAAAATTTTTATTATAATTATCAATAAATTGAGATGGAATTAAACCTACAAACTTACCAATACATTCTTTTAATATACAGAAAATAGGTATTTTATTTTCTTCTTTTTTCATTCGATGAAGTAATAAGTAAATTTTCATATATGCGATTAGTTCCATATATGACGCATTATCTCCAATTTTTTTTCCAATAACTCCACTTGGAAATTCTTCTTCGAAATTATATTTATATTTAAATCCTGTGCCATAATCCTTTGTTGGAAATATTAATGCTCCAGCATGACCACCTAATTGTTCTGATTTAGTAGTATTATCCTCAAGAATTCCTCGAGATTTACTTTCTATTTTAAAAGGTTTTTTACCTTTATCGTCTTTATGATCATATTTATGGATATGGATTGAATCTTCGTATTTGTCTGATATATCTTGAATATCTTCCAGGTTTTTTTTTGTTTTACCTTTTATTTTTGGATCTGAAAGTATAAGTTCTGTTATAGAATTTTTTAAACTAAGTGAAACATCTTTTTCTTCTTTGTGTATTTTATTAATTAAAAATGTTGTAATTGGTATTAAATCATCCAAATTATCACATGTTATCATAGAGTTATTATCTTCTTCTTCAATAAAATTATACAATTCTTTTTTTTCATTTTCATTTAATTGAAGAGAAACATCTCCATCATCACCAATACAACTTTTTATTATTTGTTTAATTGTTTCATTAGATAATACAAACTCAAAATTTTTAAGTAATTCCATGAAATTATCAAGTGGATCATCACCCAAATTATTAATTATTGAATTTCTATCTTTATGTTCTAGTTTTTGTAATTTATCTGAAATCTTATCAAATATTCTAGTAAATAATTTTTTATGAAAAGATTTAAATAATTTATATTTAGGTTTTATTTTACTCATAATATCTTTTATACAGTTTTCTGTAATTTTACTTAATAAATCTTTTAAAATTAAATATGAAATAGTGTAAAATATAGCATCGTCTTCTTTATTATTTAAGTCCTCTATTTTTTTTCTTAATTTGTTCAATACTTCATTTTTAGGATTATTTTGGTTACCCTCATTTTCAGAATTATTTTGGTTACCATCATTTTCATTTTCACAATCTATAACTTTTAATAAAAGTTCACCGAAATTAATTTTATTTTTATCTTCATTAATAGTAGTAGTAGTATTAATTTTCAATATTTCTTCAATATCTAAATAAAGTTTATAATTATCATTATCATTATAAACTCTAAAATCATTTAATTTATCTACAAATTTAAGAGATTTATCGTTTAATTTTTTAAGTTCCTCTAATACTTGTTTTTTTTGTTTTAAACTTAATTTACAAAAGTGTTTAATATTTTCTTTTTTCTTCATTACCACAAAGGATAAAGTACTTTTTCCTTTATTTTCATCAAATTTTCTAGTACATACATTAGCATTTACATATATTTTATTAATAAAATCAATATTTTCTTTTATATTATAGTTAATTTGATTTAATTTATCTAAATCCATAGTCTGTATAAATGATTCTAAATAATTTCGATTTTTTGGTTCTGTAGTTTTCGATTTATTTCCATCATTTCTGCCATGAGGAACTAAAATTTTATTATTATATCCTTGTCCTCCTCCTCCTTCTACTCTTCCTTCTATTAGACCTCCTCTTGCCTGACTTTCACCTGGTTTAGTTTCTGCTACTACTACTTCTGCTTTTCTTGGACCTCCTCCTGCCATACTTTCACCTGGTTTAGAATCAAGACATCCTTTTACATATTTAATAACAGAATTATCTTTATAAACATTTCCTTCTAAATAATATTTGAAAAATACAATTTCATAATTACTCTTTTCATAATAGAAATAAGTTTTACCAATATAATCAGTTTGATGATATAACATGACATGTGTGGGGTTTTCCTTCGTGTTTACTGATGAGAATGGTTTTAATCGACCATATATAGTATTATTTGGTTTTACATCAAGATATCCATCACCACCTTCTATCTCAAGATATCCATCATCACCTACTATCTCAAGATATCTATCATGACCTTCTGTCGTAGGATGTTCAGATTTGTTATGTTCAGTATATTTTGGTGGAGGTTCAGATTCATTATATGGAGGAGGTTCAATATTGACGTTGCCCGCTTCTTCAGCTGCTGCTGCCTTTTCAGCTTCTGCATCTTCTGCTGCTGCTTGTTCGGCTGCTAATCTAGCTTGATCGGCTTCTGCTTGTTCGGCTGCTAATCTAGCTTGTTCGGCTGCTTCTTCTTCTGCTGCTGCTAATTTAGCTTCTTCAGTTGCTGCTAATATATCTTGTTCGGCTGCTGCCTTTACAGCTGCTTGTTTATTTGGTGGTTGAATGTCTTTTAACATCCTAGTTAAAGAACTCTTTATATTTATCACAGGATTATCTTCTAAGAATTTGGCAGTTATTTGATTAATTTTAATATTATTTTGTTCTGCTTCAAGATTTTTAATTAGTTGTTCTAATTTTTTTTGGTATTGAATAGCTGGTTCAATTATTATATTTTTTAATTTTAATATATCTATAGAGCCTGCTTTTATAGACTTAACTTTAATTTCTTCCTTTTTTACTATATTATTTATCAGTCCTGATACATTTCTTAAATTACTTATTTTATTTTCTTTACTTGAATTTTTACTTAATATAGTTTTAGCTTTTATATATTCATTATTTAATATCTTTCGATACTTCGTTACTTTTTCTATAATGCCACCTACATTTTCAGAAGAAGTGGCACCTTCAGGTTTATCATCAGGTATACCACCCTTTAATGCTTTTCGTTTGCTTTTAGGTCTTAATTGCCTTTTAGCTTTGGATTTTTTTTTATTACGAATTCTTTTAGTCAAATTTGTTAAGGATTTCTTAACATATTTTTTTTTAATTGACATATTAATAATGAAAAAGAAAAAAATTTAAAGTTTAGGACATAAGTTTTTATCTCCTGATATTTTAAATTGTTGTCTAGAATAGTTAGGATTACACTTTTGAACAGAAACACCTTCATTATTCAAAGTTAAACATTGATCCGTAACTTTAGACTTGAACATATTATAAGGATAATCCGCAAATTTGTTAATATTTACCCCAGTAAATCTTTTAGCTGCGTACGCATCCCTAATACGTTCTGTTGTAAATATCTGAGAATCACTCATATTAATACTTTTATCACAATTAGTTAATGTATATTTATTATCATCATAAACTGTTAAACATTTATCATTAATTTGAACTTTATAATTATTTGGGTCATAAGATTCTAAACTTAAAATTTGATTATTAAAATTTGATTTTATAGAATTAATAATGTTTGGTACTTTATTTGATTCTTTTTTAATTTCATTATCTAATTCTCTTTGTTTATTCATTAAATCTCTATATTCTTGTTTATCCCGTTCAGCACTTAATAAAGTTTCTTTTAATCTTTTTTCATTATAATTATTTGATGCTTGATGTAAATTATTTAAGGCATCCGCAAATTCATTATTAGTTACATCAAATAAGGTTTCTTCTCCACTTAATGGTTTTAAATTAAATTCTATATTTTCATCTTCAAATGTATCTAATGTTACAAATGGTTCAATGTATGTAGATTTTGGTTGATGTAAACCTCTGTAAATAGCAAATACTACTAAACATAATAATAATAATAATAATAATAAACTTACTAAACCTAAATTAAAATTTATTTTTCCAGAATTATTCGAATTATTTAGTTTATTTAATTTATTTCCTTTTTTAAACATATTAATATATGATTACTTAAAAATATATAAGAAAAAAAATAAAAATATAACAATCACTATTCCAATTAAACATAATAGTAAATTAATTTAATTTAATCAATAGTCTGTTTTTAATCACTTGATACATTTACATTAATTTGGCCTAGTGACATAGATTTATCAATTAATTCATTTAATGTATTTTTAGTAGTATCTAAATTTAATCCATCTGGGTAACCACCCAATTGTTTACTAATAAATTCATATGTTCCTCCAGCGTTACTGACAGCTGCTTCATATAATGATGGGCTAGTTTTTAATAATTCATCTTCTCTAGCCATTTTAATAAATCTATCCATTTCTTCTACTGATTTTGACATTACAAAAAAAGGGTATCCTCCTGGTAAATTGTAAGGATGAACAAATCCTTCTTTAAACATATTACCTTCTATATCAATTGCTGCTACACCAATTTTATAATATAAAACATCTCCATTTAAATCTACATGGTCAATATCAATAAATGTTTTGCTACATTTAATTCTATTATCTTTTTTAATACACATTTGAGTTTTACCTTGTAATGTATCTTGTCCAACATGCGAATCATCATCATCTTCTTTACTAGCATGTACCTTGAAGTGACCCATATGTTTTTTATTTTTATCATATTTAGCTAAAACTACTAGGAAATTATCAATATTATCTTGATTTTCCACTTCAAAATGTAAAGTTAATTTATTTTGATTTGGGAATATTTCCAATTTAACCGATTCTGGTTTTATGACTGCTGCGACTGTAGTTCCTGTAGTAATTGTTAATTCTGAAGCACCTTCTAAATAATTTTCTATATTTTTCTCATTATCATCACCTGATGGCATTATTATATTTGATTTTAAATTTCCGGAATCATTTTTAATAGGAAAATAATATGAAAATGTATAATCTCTATGTATTTTTTTTCCAAGTGTAGCATAGATTTTATAAGTATTTAATGTTTCGGTTTCCTTAAATATAAATTGACTAGCATCCTTTTTATTACTGACTATATCAAACTCTAAGTTACTTGGTATGTTTAATAAATCTCTTACTTCTTCTTGTTTTGATTTATCTAGAGTATCATCATCTTTTACCATAGAGGTTAAGTCTATTGGGTTTTTTAAAAATTCATCATTTCCTGTTTCCAAAGATAAGTAATAAGTAGAAGTATCTTTGGATATATATAAATAATAATAATCACCATCTTTATCTAATTGAATAATTTTACCTTCATCTGGATAAGTTTGATATATTTTTACCTCTGCGGAACCACGTTCAATTTTTTGTATTGTATTAAATGGAACCGTTTCCGTTTTCTCCAGTCCAACTTTACCTTGAAAATTTTCTTTCACTTTTTGTTGACATTTAAGTATAACATGTAATGCTAATATCGATAAAATTAAAACACATAACATATTACCATAGTTATCCATAATTTCTTTTATTAAAGGATTATTTACAATACTATTAATTAAGTTATTTAAAAAACTTATTTGTTTAGGCTTTCCCATTATTAATTTATATGATAGATTATATTTTTTTAATTATTAAAAATGATAAATGATAAAAAATATAACACTAAATATAATATTTAATATAATATTAAAAATTTGAATAGAATATTAAAAAATTTAAATAGAATATTAAAAAAAATTTAAATAGAATATTAAAATAAATTTAAATAAAATAATTTTTGATTTACTTTAAGGTATCAACATCTTTCATATCAGCAACATCTTTAAAATAATAATAATCTTTTGCCATATCTTTCATACGTAAATGGTCTAATCCTTGATACGTATCGTTCATTTTTTCGGTGTTTTTATTTTTTAAATTACGGATAGTATTTTTAACTGTTATATTGTTCAATTTATTATATGATTCGTAACCTTGTTTTAAATCACTTAAAGCTTCTTTATCTGCTTTTCTTTTATCATCTTCTAAATCTTCAATTATAGATAAATCATGCATGTCATCTTCTATATAAAAATTTTCATATTCTGTTTCTTTTTGACCAGTTGACATTTTCTTATAAAGTTCTAAATCGCTAGCAATTTCTTCACCATTATCTTGTTCCCCGGTGCTTTCAAATTGCTCTTGATTTTTGTGATTATCTGTAACATCATCAAGTGACTCATCATTATAAAAATCTTCAGTTTTTTGTTCCTCTTTAGGAGTATCAATAAATTTTAATATTGAATTATTATCTACGTAATTAACTATGTCAAATGTTACTAATTCTCTATTATAACTATATTGTTTTATTTGAGAGCTAGTTAATATTTTAAGATACTTACCTTTATCATCGCTAGATACAAATCTATCATGTTTTTCTCCACTAAGAGGAAAGCATTTTAGTCTAACTTGATTTGATAAACCATCGTGTAATATAAAACTACTTCTTTGCTTATCATTAGTAGATTTATTTAATAACTTACATTCTAGCATATCCTTTTTATTCCTATATAAATATTTACCAGTTTCTACATGTTTAAAAGAAACTGTTTCACTACCATCTTTTCCAATCTCTATTTTAAATTTACAAGATAAAAACATAGCCATTTCATTATTATTTCTATCAATTAATCTAATTTTATTATTTTTTAAACCAATATAACTATTAGGATAAGCATATGATTTAATAAATATCATTCTATTCATTGTTAATTCATCATCACCAAGACATATTGTTCTTTGATTTTTAACCTTGGATTTAATATAAGTATTATAATTAATAGCATTTTGTCTTTGTTCAAAATTGCCTTTCCTATTAGAATAGCATTTGGTAACTTTATTCTTTGGTAAACATATACCTTTTTCTTTATCATTAATATTTTCTCTAGTGAAACCTACACATGAATCTATTTTATTACATCTATCAACACATTGGTCTAAAGTAACATTATTCCACATTGATTTATTATTACCAGCTCCAGAATAATTTTTATATAATGTGTCTTTATTATAATCAGATGGATCTAAATAAGTTTCATTGTATTTCATATATTGATTATTTTTTTGTTTAATTAAAAATCCTTCTGTAACATCTGAAATTTTAAATTCAATTGTAGAGTTTTTTATAAAGTAATACAGTCCGATAGATAATACTAGAAATATTGATAAACAAATTATTAAATTTTTATTAATTATATTATTTTTCCTCAAACTATTACTATTTAAATTACTAATTAATTTTTTTGTTATGTAATTTTTTGATATGATATTTGTCATATTATATCTATATTAATATAAAAATTAGAAAATAAAGAAGAATCAAAATATTTTTATTATAATAAATAGAATTACTAGTATAATAATAATATGCAGTCCTAACTGAATTAATTCAATATTATCTATTTCTATACCTAAAACATAGCTCTTATCTGATTTGATTTTATTTTTAATAATTTTCATAAATAGATTATCAATCAATGTATCTAATATATCGCTAAATATTAGAGCTAATAAGAAACCTACAAAACTATTTACTATATTCCCTGTGTCTATAATAGATTTAATAATTTTAACATTTTTATCTATTCTATTTAATGTTTTAATTTTCATTTAATATTTAATAATATATTTATATTATCCTAATTATTTAAGTGTAATAATTATTTTTTTATCTAATCATATCTATTGATTCTTGTAATTTTTGACCTTCTGGTTCATATTTTAATAAATTACGTATTGTTTGATTTAAATCTTCTATTTGTCTTTCTTGTGCTTGAATATTATTTAATAATTCAAAATTATCATATCTATTTTCAGCACCTACGCCTCTTTCTTGACAGAATTTTCTTAATTTTTTTTTATCAGCCATCATACTTTTATAATAAGCAAATCTAATATCGTCATCTTCAGATGCCCCATCAACATTATCAAATTTATTATCTTGAATAAAATCAATACCAGTTTTTAATTTAATAGTTTCGTTAATATTCATATTAAAAGTAGGTTTATCTTGTAAGGTTTCTTTAGTATGGAATTCTAGAGGTACAAAATCAGATAAATAATATATTTCTTGTTGTTTCATTAATTCCAGTACTCCTATAGACGGAACCAATATTAACCCAAATAACTTACCATCTGAGTCGTACATAATATCAAAAACTTTCTGTTTATTAACCCCTTTATCATAATTTAACTTTGAGCGTTGCCAATCTTTAGTTGTAAATTGAACTAGATTAAAGTTAGTATCTATAGCCAACATATATCCGTTTGAATCTAAATGTAGTTTAAATATTGGTTCACTTATATCACCATAAGGTCTTAATGCGCTTGTTAAATCTTTGTCTGTTTTTATGTATATTTGACCAAATTTATCAATTACAATTAAATTTTTAGATATAGGATCAGTCATACAAAATATAATTCCATTATTATTAGGAACTACTTTCCATTCTCCTAAAATGTTAAGATTGCCTTCTTTATCAGCTTTTTTAGCATATAATTTATTATCATATCCAATACCCAAAAAATCATTATCTTTATATGATATAGTTACCATTCTTAATGGAATTACATTATAAGGCATGCTATTTTTTAAAGGACCTTTCCACATATTACTTAAAATACTAGTCTTTTCATATAATCTTCCATCATTAAATACTGCCAATATATTTCCACTTGGTAATTGAAATAAGTGAACAGGGAATAGATATTTAATTAAAGGTTTACCGTCTACCATACAATCAGAATCTTTCATGGTAGGTATCATATTACATAATAATAGTTTTTTCAAATATTCTGATTTACCTGATGTAAAATTTTCTTGATTACCTTGATTATTGGAAAAATCTCTTATAGATTGTTCTATAATAGTTTCTTCATAATCTGCGAATGCTTCTTTATTAGAATTGTAATTCCCATTTTGTTTGTTATTTGATTTATAAATATTATATGAAAAATTTTCTATCATATCTTTTTTTTTATTTTGATTTATAAAATTTACCACTAATACTGATAAACAGATAATCAGTAATATTTTAATTACAAATATATTATCAGACATTCTTAATATTATTATAGAAATTAGATAAAAAGTATTTGATTTGCATTATTATTAATTATATAATTATTAGTAAAATTTTATATATTTATATATTAATAATTATGGTAAATAGTCGTTCATATAAATCTCCTAGAAGAGGTAACAGAAGTGTCAAGCGTTCATCTAAATTAGCTAAAAGAAGTAACAGAAACGTTAAGCGTTCATCTAAATCAGCTAAAAGAGGTAACAGAAGCGTTAAGCGTTCCAATAAAAGTTCATCTAAATCAACAAGAAGTAGAAGAGGTAAAGGTAACAGAAATGTTAAGCGTTCGTCTAAATCAGCTAGAAGTAGAAGAGGTAACAAAAATGTTAAAAGAAGAAGAAATATGAAAGGTGGTTTTACTGTTTTACCAAGTGAATATTTTGGCAGAGGAAGTAACGGTTATCATCCAGTAGGGAGTTCACAATTAAAGGGATGTGCTAGACAAGTAGCTAGAAGTCAAGGTGTAATTCATGATAATGGATTATATGCTGGTCCTGCTTTGTATCCTAAATTATAAATTATATTAATATTGAAAAAGATATCTATTATATTAATTAAATAATATAATGGATATAAAAATTTTTTATATTTTATTCTTAATTATATCAATATATTTACTTTATAAATGTAATTGTATAAAACTAAATACATTAGATAATATAGAAAAATTTTCTAATTTCGAAACTCAAACTAACAATATAATAAATGACGTAAACTCAGAAGTTACGTTATTAAATGAGAATTTAAATAAAAATTTTCCATCAGTAGATGATAATTATCAAAATCATTCCAATAAATTTGCTGATGATTTTAATAAATTTTTACAAGAAAATCAAAAGTTTGAATTGAATGATCCTAGAATATCTAAACTGCAGACTGAAGTATCAGAATTAGGTAGAATTATTAATAATATTGACGAATCTGAATATGACTCCGATAAATTTAAAACTGTTAAATCACAAAACAATGGTTTAGAGTTAGGATTAATAAATATAGGTCCAAATAAATTTTTAGTCAAAGCAAATAATGGATGTTTAGGTATTAATCAACATGGATATGATATATATAAATGTAATCCAAATAATAAAAGTCAACATTTTAGGTTAAATAAAATTTTTAATGAATTGAATTATAGTAATAATGTTAAAAATTATTTATTAGTTGATGATAAAAATAAAATAGAATATCCATTTACAATGATTCAATCCATTTCAAATGATAATTGTATTGCTAATAATCAAAACAATATTAGAGTGATGCCTTGTAATATGTTAAATTCACAACGCTGGAATGGGTTTAATAGAGAAACTTGTAGTTAATTTTTATTTATTTACTTAGAATATATAATTTATAATATATAATTTATAATAAATTAATATTAAATTTATCTTTGATATATATAAATATAATGTCAAATAATAAAATTGGACTTGATATATTGAAATTATTTTTATTAGTTATAATTATTATTTTGGGATATAGATTGTATTTAAAAAAAAATAATGATATAATTGATAATTTTGTAGATTTATCTCAATACAATGATATTTTTAATAAAAAAGAATACGGTAATATTGTTAAAGTACATAGGTTAGGAGAACAAAGAGGTGGTAGTCATAAATTTTTAAATTTAAGATATCCAATTAGATTAGAATCTTTAAGATTAAAACTAATTAAACCCAATGACTCTCCAATATTATTGTATTTTAAAGATAATAGAGGTAATTATCGTGAAAATTATATTGTAGAAAATGGCAAAATGAAATTTAATAATAAGAATGAAATAGTACTTTTAGATCCAGTTACTAAAGATGGTAAAAAGATAGTAACTGATTCTATAAAAATTAAATATTTAAATGAAGATTCTGTAAGACTAAATACATATCAAGTATTTGGTATGCAGACATCTGATATATCTAAACAAAATTTTATGAATAATGTTCAGCAAGTTGTTAAGTATGATAAATTTTCTCAAATAGATAATGTTAAGAATACCAATAATATTGTTTATCATATAAAATTTAATAAACCAGTAAAAATTGCATGTCTAGAATTAAAACATTCCATTGTTCCATCCAATAAAGTTGTTAAAAATAGTATGTTTATGATGGATATTCATTATGATAAATTTATTGACCAAAAAGATTCAGATAGGGTAAAGCTTAATAGAGCCTTTATGATTTCTAATCATAATCTAGACAATGTATTATATAAGAATGTTATTTATTTACCTAATGTAATTGTTACAAGAAATGTATACTTATCTATATCAAGAGATACATTACCTGATTTAAATAATAATACTTTTAAGTTTGATAAATTACAGGATGTTATATTACATGGTCCTAAAAATGGTATTTTGTCAGGGAATAGAAAAATGGAATCTTTCAATGATATTGATGGAATAGATGATATGAATACTGACCAAATGTGTCCAAATATGGAAACGATTAATCAAAATTTACAGATTGCTGATAGTATTTGTAATAGAATAGAACAGACCGATAGAATTAAAAATGAAAAGATTAAATTTGAAAGAAACAAACAATATATTATTAAATTAAAACAGCAAGAAGATGAAATTAGAAAATTAGAAAAAGTTATTGACAAAATAAAGATGGAGAAGAACTTGAGAGATAAAGAAAATGATGAAATTAGATTAGCTAGATTACAAAAACAGAAGCGCGATGTTGCTTATATTAAAGACTTGGCAAATAAAAGAAGACAGCAATTAGAAAATAACAGCTTAAATTTTGATATTAATTTACAAAAGGAAGAAGCATTTTAAGTTTTTTTATTTTTATTTTTATATATTTTTATAATAGTTAATATTAAATATAATGAAAAACTCAGGAACTGAAATTTTTCAGATACATAAATCCTTTAAAAAACTTAATAAAAAACTAATAGATTATACTGAAAAGTTTACGACTATGTTACGTAAATCAACATATAGGAATGTAATAATAGGATTAATAGTATTAATTATTATAGTTTTATGTATTAGAACATTTTATTATTCTGATGTAGAGGGTTTTACCAATTTGAGAAACTTGATTATTAAAGGTAAAAGTAGTGATTATAAAAATATATGGAATAATTCAATTTGGTTAATTCAACCTGCTAGAAAATATGAGATAAATTTAAATTTTTATACTATAGATGAAAGTGAATCCAGTACTGTTGATAAACCTTTAAAAAAACCTCTAGGAAGTATAGTAAGTAT
>CETK01053534.1_pt1 | contig 16718 bp, 14 predicted proteins | sample 361431 | NCBI WGS metagenome assembly CETK01 (sample SAMEA2622452, study PRJEB7988) | marine metagenome | biome: marine biome (ENVO:00000447); feature: surface water layer (ENVO:00002042); material: "saline water (ENVO:00002010), including plankton (ENVO:xxxxxxxx)" | depth 5 m | reverse complement strand
CACGTGGCGGAATTGGTAGACGCGTTAGGTTGAGGGCCTAATGAGAATTATCTCGTGGAAGTTCGAGTCTTCTCGTGCGTACTTTAATTTTTTTTTTTATATTTGATTGCTTTTTAATGAGTTATGAATTATGAGGAGGGTAAAAAGTAATTTTAGCATAAAAAATCTTGAGAATATATCAGGCATTAAAGCCCATACCATAAGAATTTGGGAAAAACGGTATGATCTTCTTTCACCTGAAAGAACTGACACTAACATTAGGAAATATTCGCTTGAGAGTTTAAGAAAATTACTCAACATAACTTTACTCTACAAAAATGGTTTCAAAATTTCTAAAATTGCGAATTTAGAGCCCAAAAATATTCCGTTACTTGTGAGGGAAATTGCTCTTGAAAACAATTCTGAAAGTGTTTCAATAAACGCATTTAAACTTGCCATGGTCAATTTTGATGTAATGATGTTTGATAATAAATATAAAATCTTAATTCAGAACAACAGCTTTGAGTTTGTTTTCTTTAAGATTTTTGTCCCACTATTAACAGAATTAGGTATTTTGTGGCAAACAGGAGCAATATGTCCGACCCATGAACACTTTGTTACTAGTTTAATAAAGCAAAAAATACATGTTCAAACTGAAAAAATTCAGAAAAACAAATTTATAACGGAATTTACTCCGAAATTTGTTGTTTTCTTACCCGACAACGAAATACACGAACTAGGTATCCTTTTTCTTAATTTTCTGATTTTAAGCAAGGGTTTTCAGACAATTTTTTTGGGTCAGTCTATTCCTATTAATAGCTTAAAAACACTATTGACGCAAAATAATAATTTACATTTTGTTACATATGTTACTATTAAACCATCAAAAGGTGATATATTAAAATTTGCCAATTCTTTTGATGAAAACCTTTTAAAAGGTACTGAAAACAAACTTTCGATCTTTGGACCCCAAACCAAAACCATCTTATCAAAAAATCTTCCTGATAATATTTTTATTTATAGTCATCATGAAGCATTTATTGAAGAGTTTCTAAACGAACCTGTATTTATATAGTTTTTTTGTACTTTTATTTTTGAATCATAATTTACTTTGATTAATGAAAGAACTTTTCGATATTGTCTCAGAGAAGTGCAGTAAAAAGGTTACTAAATCCTATAGTACTTCTTTTTCTATGGCTACCAAGATGTTGGCTTCTTCGATTCAGCAAGATATTTATAATATATATGGTTTCGTTAGGTTCTCTGACGAAATAGTGGATTCTCTTCATAATTATGACAAAGAGTTATTGTTCAATCGTTTTGAAAAAGACTTGAAAAATTCATTAAAGGAGAAAATAAGTTTAAATCCGATTTTAAACTCGTTTCAACATACTTTTCATAAGTACAATTTTGACATTGGATTAGTCAATTCCTTCATGAAAAGTATGAGATGGGATTTATACAAAAAAAAATATTTAAACAAATCAGATTATAACGAATATATATATGGCTCCGCCGACGTGGTAGGACTAATGTGTCTAAAAGTTTTTGTAAATGGTGACAATCAAAAATATGATGAATTAAAAAAATATGCTATGTCACTAGGTTCAGCTTTTCAAAAAGTAAATTTTCTTAGAGATGTGAAAAATGATTTTGAAAATCTCAATAGATCCTATTTCCCAAAAGTTGATTTTTTTAATTTTTCTGAAAAAGATAAAATTGATATAATATTGGACATTGAAAAAGACTTTAAGAATGGATTAAAAGGAATTTTGTTGCTTCCAAATAATTCTAGGTTCGGAGTATACACAGCTTATAAATATTATTTTAGTTTATTGAAGAAACTTAAAGATACTCCCTCAAAATCCATAATTTCAAAAAGAATCAGAATACCAAACTACGTAAAAATGGGATTGCTTGCAGAGTCATATTTTAATTATCATTTTAATACCTACAAATAAGATGTGGAGTTTAGTTTGGATATTGACTTTAACTTCTACTTTCATGCTTATGGAGTTTGTTGCCTGGTTTTCTCATAAATACGTTATGCACGGTTTTTTATGGTCCTGGCATAAAGACCATCACAAAAAAGATCATGAATCATGGTTTGAAAAAAATGATCTGTTTTTTTTAGTTTATGCGATCCCTAGTATTCTTTTCGTAATACTATGGGGGGAATTTTCCTTTTGGCCAGGTTTGCCTATCGCAATCGGAATATTTTGTTACGGCCTTACATACTTTGTTATTCACGACATTTTCATACACAGAAGATTTAAAATTTTTAGAAATATTGATAACAAATATGCCAAAGGAATTAGAAGAGCACACAAAATTCATCATAAGAATATTAACAAAGAAGGTGGGGAATGTTTTGGTATGTTGTTTGTTCCAAAAAAATACTTTAGATAATTAAACTTATTTTTTAGTCCAGTTATTTGAGAAAATGCAATTTCGAAACGATTTATTTACATTTACAAAGGTCTCGTCTATTTTCAATTTTAACCATTTCTTCACGTTTTTCAGTTGCTTATCCTTAAGTGCCAAATCCTTAATTTTAACAAAATCCTTTGAAAAATCAGCAACATGCTCTTCAAATCTTTTTGAAACCATAATGATTTTATATTTCTTTAATCCAGATCGATCCACTTCTAGAAGAGGAAGAGAAATCTCCCCTTCATTTAAATATTTTACCTGATTATAAAGTTTAGGGTCCATCTTAGTTAATTCAAAACGAGTATCTCCAGTTATAGGATTAACTAGTTTTCCACCATTATTTCTAGTTTCTTTTTCGTATGAAAAATTAAATGCCGCCTCCTTAAACTCAATTTCATTGTCAATAATTCTTTTTCTAATGGTATCTAAAAGTTTTTTAGATTCCATAAGCTTTAAATCATCTATATTAGGAGTGATTAATATGTGTCGAACGTCGACCTGTTGGCCTCTTATTTTTTCAACTGTCAAAATATGCCAACCAAACTCAGTTCTAAATGGGCGAGAAATTTCTCCCTCTTCAAGACTAAAGGCAACATCGCGAAATTCTTTAACCATTCTGGGTCTTTTTCTATGGAGTGTATATTTTCCACCATTTGCCCTAGATCCAGGATCTTGGGAATATAAAATTGCCTTTGAAGCAAAACTCAGACCTTTTTCTTCAACATCATTTTTAAAGGAATTTAATAAATCTATAATTCTATTTTTTTCATCGCTACTTACCTCTGGTTCAACTACAATTTGTGAAATTTCTAACTCAGTTCCAAAAACAGGTAGATCTGAAAAAGGAATTGACTCATAGAATAATTTAACCTCTTCAGGTGTGACTTCAACATCCTCGACTATCTTCGATTGCATTAATTGCGATAGTTTTTGAATTTTATTCAATTCATAGAGCTCATCACGAAAGGATAACTCATCTTTTTTATTATAGAATTCTAATACTTTTTCTAAACTACCGAGTTGTTCTGTAAAATATTCAATACTTTGATCAACGTAAGAATAAATTTCGGTATCACTTACATCTAGGCTGTCCTGGATTGCGTGATGGGCGTAAAGTTTGTCCTCCATTAATTTACCCAAAAGTTCACACCTGGTGACATTTTTTGTAGAAATACCTTGAGACTCCATTTCTGAAAATGTTTTATCAATATCTGAATCTAAAATAACAAAGTCCCCTACAACTGAAGCAACTCCGTCTAGTTTGTATCTCCCGAGGTCTTGGCTAGACAAATTATATAAATTAAAAAATAAAATGAAAAATAAAATAAAGAACTTATGGAAAAAACTCAAGTTTATTTGTTTGTATAGCATCATCTAGAATTTCTTTATCAAAATTTTTAAAAAAATTTAATTTTTTTCTATTAATTAAAATTCTTTCAATATTCCCTTCAACGATTTCATAGGGAGCAGTGGTTTTATATTCTTTAAAATCGAAAACTTTTAGCAAATATACTTGTAACGAATCTTTGAAAACAAAAAAATCTCTTTTTTTTAAACTAGAATTAAGGATTGAAATGTTTAAAGGTGGAATTTTTTTTGTTAGATTATATTTATTTATCCAAGCTGTTTTATTTATACTAAAGTCATTAAACTGATAGTTCAAGGAATCTAAAAAAATTATGTCTTTATTGGAGAAATTTCTAAACCTTGAAATGATCATCTTTAGGTTATTGTTTATTGATGGTAAAATAATATATGAAACATTGTAAAAATCATCCTTTAATTTAAAGTTTACTTTATTTTTTTTATAAAAATCGATTTTTTTTAAACTATCAATTTTATTGTCAAAATTTGATTTTGATAAATAATTTCTGTAAGTGTTAGTCCACAACTGCAACTTATAGTTTTCAACCATTTTGGTTAATTTTTTTTGAATAGAGTCATGAAGATGCAACGTTGATTGGTTATAAATAAGATTCTTTATTGCCCAATCATCAATAATTGATCTTGCAACAATGACACTATCTACATAAGATAATTGTGGACTAATTTCATTTTCAAGATCTGAAAGATATAAATAGGTTGAATTGACCCTTGCAACTTTTTTTTGCTTTTCAGTTTGTTGAAAATCATTACAACTAAGAAAAAAAATAGACAAAATTATTATTATCATCACAATTTTTAAACCAAACTTAAAAAAATAAATAACAGCATTTTTTAAATTTTTACAAAATGTACAAATTGAATGAGTTTTTTTTAATTTATAATATTATTATAACTTGCAGCAAATTAAAGGAAATGAGACTTTTAATTTTTTTATTGTTTTTTAAAAACTTTTTCAATCCTGAAAACAATAAATTTTATTCAACAAACAAGGAATTATCCTCGACGGGTTTTTTTTGGAGTTATGAACAGAAACCTACAACAAAAATAATTTATAAAGACGGGTTTTTAAATATCGAAGGTTTGAGTGGCAATGCTAACCTTACTATATATACTATAATTGGAAACAAAGTTGTTTTTTTTCCAAACATAGATATAACAAGATTTAAGGAGTCTGTTTCACTTCAAAGGGAAACTATGTATATAGCTAGGATTGAATTTTCGAATGCAATCTTAACTTATAAGTTTTTTACGCGATAATAGCTATCTAGAATAATTTGGAGCCTCTTTTGTGATTTCTATATTATGTGGGTGACTTTCAGTTATTCCGGCAGATGTTAATCTAACAAATTCTCCCTTATTTTTTAATTCTTTGATTGTTTTAGTACCACAATAACCCATACCTGCCCTTAATCCACCCATCAGCTGCTGTATGCTTTCATAAATTTCACCCTTGTAAGGAACTCTTCCTTCAATCCCTTCTGGGACAAGTTTTTTGATATCATCCTCAACATCTTGAAAGTATCGGTCTTTGCTTCCACTTTTCATTGCCTCAACACTACCCATACCCCTGTAAGATTTAAATTTTCTACCTTCATATATGATAGTCTCTCCCGGAGATTCTTTAGTTCCAGCAAGAAGCGAACCCAACATTACACAATCAGCACCTGCGGCTATTGCCTTTGGCAAGTCTCCTGTATAACGAATCCCACCGTCAGCTATAATCGGTACACCCCTTCCTTTAATTGCCTTAGAAACAGACATAATTGCAGATAATTGTGGGTACCCAACTCCAGCAATAATTCTAGTTGTACATATTGAACCTGGTCCTATTCCTACTTTTATTGCATCAGCCCCTAAATCAACTAAAAACTTAGCTGCTTCACCTGTTGCAATGTTTCCAACTATCACATCTAAATTTGAAAAGGAACTTTTTATTTCCTTTAATATTTGAGCAACTCTTTTTGAATGTGCATGCGCAGTGTCAATGACTACAGCGTCAACTCCTGCGTTAACCAAAGCTTGAGTCCTTTCAGTTACGTCGTTAGTAACACCAACAGCTGCTGCTAGACGAAGCCTACCATAAATATCTTTATTTGATATAGGCTTAATAGTTTGCTTTGTAATATCTCTGTAAGTAATTAAACCAACCAATTTGTATGATTCGTCAACTACGGGCAATTTTTCAATTTTATGTTTTTGTAGAATTTTTTCAGCATCTTTTAAAGAAGTGTTGGGATTAACTGTTATGAGATTTTTGGAGGTCATTATTTCTTTAATAGATCTTTTACCATTCCTCTCGAACCGTAAGTCTCTATTTGTTACAATACCACATAATTTTTTCGTTTTGTTTATAATTGGTATTCCTCCAATGTTGTTTTTTTTCATTGATTCGTTCGCATCGGATACTTTTGCTTCTAAAAAGAGGGTTACAGGATCTAAAATCATACCTGATTCAGCTCTTTTAACAAACCTAACTTTTTCAGCTTGTTTTTCTATTGACATATTTTTATGCAAAACACCTATACCTCCCTCTCGCGCAAGTGCAATTGCCATTTGGCTTTCCGTAACCGTATCCATTGCAGCTGAGATTACGGGTATATTTAGTGAAATATTTTTGGAAAACTTAGTTTTAACATCAACCTCTCTAGGTAGAACTTCTGAATACTTTGGAACAAGTAATACATCGTCAAATGTAAGACCTTCTTCAATTTTAATAGAATTTCTATTATTCATTGCAACTAGAATAAAAATAGTTGCAAGCAAATTTATTAAAAAAACATTGAAATTTAGTCCTTTGCCCAATATTTCTTAAAGGTCGTCAAGTTTAAAATTAAGAGCAGTGCTAAGAAAGTAATATATATATAGCTAAGGAAATTAAAATCATTCCAGTTATTGGTCTTAAAAATTCTACATTCAAAATATATGAAACTCTGGATGAAAAGTACGCCGTTAGCGAGAAAATCACAAAAGCCTGAATAACAAAAATTGAACACAAAATAATATATTGATATGATTCTATAATATTGGAACTAAATAAGAAATTTGGGAAAAAAAGCCAAAAAAATAGACCAACTTTAGTATTTGAAATATTCATAATTATTCCTTGCTTATACAAGTTTTTTGAACTGTTTATTGTTTTTTTAATTTGATTTTTGTAAAAGAAAATGTAAAGTTCTACAACACCTAGATAAAAAAAATATGTGGACCCAATGATTTTAAGGTAGAATAAAATTATTTTCGAGTTTGAAAAAAAATTTGACCATCCAAAAATCAATATTAATGAATGAAAAAAGAGTCCAGTTATTAGACCCATTATAAATTTAACTGAGGACTTGAACCCTTTTTGAAGACTGTATGAAATTACCATTATCATATCTGGACCTGGGGTTAAAGTAATTAATATAGATGCTAGTATAAAAGTAAATAATTCATGCATTGCTTTTCAATATAATTATAATTTTAGGATTTTAGGTTTTGCACTATATTTGCACGGTATGAAAAAAGGTTTTGTTTTTTTTGATGAAGATTTGAATTATTTGAGAAAATCCTTAGTTGAACATCCCCTATATAATTCTATGAAAAATCTGAACGATATAAAAGAATTCATGGAAGTTCATGTTTATGCAGTTTGGGATTTTATGTCCTTGGTGAAAAATTTACAAATGAATCTCACATGCATAAATACTCCGTGGATTCCATCTGAAAATAGTTTAACAGCGAGGCTTATAAATGAGATTGTTTGCGGGGAAGAAACGGATTTAGACAAAAACGGTATTGCAAAAAGTCATTTTGAGATGTATTTAGATTCAATGAATAAAATCGGTGCAAATACAAAAAAAATAAAACTTTTAATTAGTCTTGTCAAACAAGGAAAAGATATTTTTGAAATTATTAAAAGTTTTGATATTTCAACCGAAATAAAAGAATTTTTAAATTTTACATTTTCTGTAATAAAAGAAAATAAAGTACATGTTACTGCAGCAGTTTTTACTTTTGGAAGGGAAGATTTGATTCCGAATATGTTTATTGAGATTGTTAAAAAAATCAAATTAGAAAATAAGTCGGTTGAAAGCTTAATTTATTACCTTGAGAGGCATATTGAGATGGATGGTGATCATCATGGTCCAATGGCCATGAATATGATTAGCACTTTATGTGAAAAGAATGATAATAAAATAAAGGAGGCTCTAAACTTATCCAAAATAGCCTTGGAGAAAAGAATCAAATTATGGGACCATATTTACGAACAAATAAAGTAAGTTTTTTTAAAAAAAATATATTTTTTTTATTTGCGTGCTTTTTTGCTTGTAATCTTTTTTCCCAAAATCTAGAACTCAATTCTTTTACAAATAATATAAATGAAGATGAATTAAAAAATCTTATATATGTTTACTCCTCTGATTTTTTTAAAGGTAGGGAAACAGGAAAACTAGGTCAGAAAAGAGCTGTAAAATTTATTTCAGAATATTATAAATCGATAAATATTAAAGAAGCAAATGGGACTGAAAAGTATTTTCAAAAAATGGAACTTAATATTTCTGGAAATATCGTTCAAACAGAAAATGTAGTTGCTATTATTGAGGGATCAGAAAAACCTAATGAATACATTATTATTTCGTCACATTTGGATCACGAAGGAGAAAAAAATGGAGTGATATACAATGGAGCTGATGATAATGCTTCAGGTACTATAGGTGTGCTAAAAGTTGCTGAAGCTTTTCAAAATGCAGTTTTATCTGGCTACAGACCTAAGCGATCATTAATCTTTCTACATCTTACTGGTGAAGAAAAAGGCCTGCTAGGTTCAAAATTTTATACCGATAACCCCTTGTATCCACTTGAGAGCACTTTGGTTAATTTAAATATAGATATGATAGGTAGAATTGACCCAAGACATAAAAATAATGTAGAAAGGTATATATATTTAATCGGGACTAATCTTCTTAGTTCAGAATTACATGAAGTATCAGAGTCAACAAACAAGAATACTACAAAATTATATCTTGATTACAAATACAACGATATTGACCAGTCAGAATGTATTTATTACAGAAGTGACCACTTCCATTTTGTTAAAAATAACATTCCAGCAATATTTTATTTCAATGGCATACACGAAGATTACCATAAACCGTCCGATACAGCTGAAAAAATTGAATACGGACTTTTAAAAGACAGGATAAAATTAATATTTTTCACAGCTTGGGAACTTGCGAATAGAAACGAAAGCATTAAAGTTGATAAAAATGTTGATTACTCAGAACTTGTCAATTGTAGAAGATACCTCAAGTTATACAATCTATAATGAGGCTAGTCGTTGCTATCATTACCCTGGTATTCTTTTTGAATAATAAATCTTTCTCTCAAAATTTGCAAAAAATAGATACTATTAAAATTGATACAATTTCAAACCTTAAACGTTTTTCATTTGGTATTAAGATGGGTATACCAAATATATTAGGTTTAACGACTGAAGCTATTTTGCCAGTATTTAAAAACAGAGTCTCTCCATACTTTGATTATAGTAGTTTCAAATTGAACCCAGAAAAAACAAGCATTGATTTAAATTATATTGATTATGGGGTAAATATTTACATTAACGACAAAGGGAGTGGTTTGTACGCATCTTTGGGTTCAGGGAATCTTAGTTCTTTGATTTTTTTTGACGAAATAGAGCTTACGGATGAAAATGGAAATAAAGGAATAGGAAGTGCTCAGCTTAAGGAGAATATTAACACCTTCAATATTAAGTTGGGAATTAAATCAAACTCAAAAATATTTTTTAGACTAGAAGTTGGATATGGAATTGGAGAAATACCAAATAATTTAAGTTTGACAGGTAGTTTTAGTTACGAAAAAGATGGTATATCTAATATTTCAAATGGAACAAGTAACCAAAGTTTTCCAACAATACCAGGTATAGGTAAAAAAGGAATGATTATAGGTAATTTTGGGTTTGGAATATCTTTATAAAAAACCCCTCATCTTTGAGGGGTTTCTTAAAAAATTAATATTTAATTATTGAATATTCGGATTAGCTTGGATTTCCGAAATTGTTATTGGAAAAAATGCTCCTGGTGCGGTAGTAGCAACTGATGTTGATATCCAATACTCTGAAGGACTTGCGAATCTATAATGATCAGAAAGCCTCCTGCCTTGTAAAAATAGATTAACTCTTCTTGTATGTAAAAGCATCTCTTCTGCATCGATTTGCCCTGAATATTCAGTTAAACCGTCCATTGCTCTAATATGATTAATATGAGTAGTGAAACCTGCATTATCGCCCGTAGCTAGCGAATTTTCAGCCAATATCAGGTGCATTTCTCTTCCAGTTGCAACAGGATATTCTGGGAACCTACCAGCATTAGTAAATGCGGCCACATGCCTGTAAAGAGCCGGATCAGCAATATCATCAATAGGATCTTTCAAACTTATAGTGGTTGAAGGATCTCCGTCGTTAGGCGAATCTGGTCTTTTCAAGTCTGTAGAAATAACATACGTATTAGAGAGTCTCATTTCTAGTCTGTCATTAACTTCACCTGCTACGTCTAAGGCACCAATTGTTTCTGGGGCACTTGGATCAGTAATTAGATTAACACTAAAATCAGTTCCTAAATCAGCAAGGGCAGCTGCAGCTAAAGTCGCAGCTTCTGCAGAAGAAACAAGTGGAGAAGTTGTATTTACAGGATTAACTTTTCCCCATATCCCTTTTGCAAATGTAGCTCTTGCTTTTAGCGCAGTTAACTCTGCTGTTAAACCAGCATTTAATGCTAAAGCAGAATTTATATAACCCAAAGCAGTGTCATAAAGAGAACTCATGTTTGAAGGACCTACTGGTGGAGCAGCCTCAGTTTTAGCTGATCCAACCACAAAATCATCAAACATATCAGCAATAACAATATAAATTACCGCTCCATACATGTAAGCTCTAGCTAAATCTGCCTTATTGGATGCAGAAAAAGCATTTGATGCACTAAACTCTACACCTCTAGCAATTACATCGTCTGCCCAATAACGAGCTTCATTAACGTAAAAATATGCAGCATCGACAAACTCATTACCTATATTTCCTAAGTTTCCAAAGTTAAGTTGCTGCCATGCATCTCTTGATCCAATCCAAATCATTTCATCTGATGCTACAGAATAAGGGGCAAGAATATTTCCATATGCCCTTATTACTACACCTTCTAGACCGTTAACCATGGGACCAAAAGCTCTAATATCTAAACCATCTTCAAGGAGGTTATTAGGGTTGTCAGCATCTAGGCTACAATTATTGAATAGTAATATTGAGAAAACTATTCCAAAATATTTTATTATATTATTTTTCATAATTATTAATTTAAAATCCAACTTTTAACGTTAACAATACCTGTGTAGGAATTGGCCATCCAAATGCAGCAATTCCCTGGCCGTAGTTTTGATCTAAGTTTGAACCACTACCTCTTCCTACAAAGTTTATTTCAGGATCTACTCCTGTATAGCTTGTAAATATTGCGATATTTCGTCCAGAAAGACCAATTGAAGCAGTATCTAAACTAAATTGGTCTAGAATAGAACCAGTAATATTATAGTTTAAACTCAATTCTCTCCATCTAACAAAATCTGCCTTTTCCAGAGTGTTAAGACCCGAAAACGGAGCTAATGCTAAAGTATTATTTAACCACTCATCCAATGCAGCAAGTCTTACGTTTCCATCACCTTGGGGATTAAACCCTCCATCCACTCCGCCTGTAGCGTAATCTCTTGCAACTTTAGCTGATCTTGGTAAGTTTCTCCCAATCGCTCCATTTGCTTGTCTGAATGCATCAGTTAAATTATTAATTACAAAATTTCCAGCTTTAAATTCAAAGGTTGTATTTAAAGTCCAATTTTTATAATTAACTGATCCTCCGAAAGCACCAGTCCAATCAGGAGTTGATTTTCCTAGATAATGGTCTAGATAATCACCATCCCCATCATCGTCAGCTAAAAGAACGGATCCTGTTCCAATTGATGTTGGAAGGCTATAGCTGCCGTTTCCAGTTAAGAAAGCTACAAGCTGTTGTGAAGTATCAGGCAGACCGTCACCATTTGCAATGTCAACAGGAAGTGAGCCTGAAGAAACACTAGCTAATTTAGCTCCAAAGTTTGCACCTGGTGCAAAGCCTTCTTGTAAGAAGTTTCTATATCTTGGATAAGAACCACCTACCTTTAGAGGGGGGGCACCACCCAAACTTTTAACATTTTCTTGTAAATAAGCAGCGTTTACATATGCATTAACAGTTAAATCTCCTTTTCTAATAATGTTACCGCTTAAATTTATTTCAAGACCATTTGCCTCAAGTTCGCCAACATTAGTCAACTGTTGGTTTCTAAATCCACCAGACAAAGGGAATTGTCTTGCATACAATGCGTCTGTAGTAATTCTATCCCAATAAGTAAATTCTAAATTAAACTTATCATTAAATAAACCCGCGTTAAAACCAATTTCGAATTCCTTCGATACCTCTGGCTTAAGGTCAGGATCCCCTAAGTTGTTAGGTGCAATTCCAGCTCCATTAGCAGATGCAAGTGCTAAATAAGAAGTGAAAGCATCAAATGCACCTGGTTGAAGACCAGCCATACCGTAAGCAGTTCTTAATTGTAATGAACTTATTGGACCTAAACCACTCCAATTTCCAGAATCAGAAGGTATATAAGAGACTGAAACCTTTGGATAGAATTGGCCATTAAAGTTACTACCAAAAGCGGAGTGCGCATCAAATCTTGCACCAAGTGTTAAAAATAAATAATCATTATAACCAACTTGTTCTTGGATAAAAGCTCCGACGTTAATAGTTTCTACAAACTGTTCGAAGTTAACTTGTTGTGCGGCAGCTCCAACAACCTCAAAACCTGGTCCTGGAAACTCAGTACCCTGACTACCGACAATCTTTTCCTGTTGTCCAACGTATTGGCCACCAACGATTAAATTCGAAGTAAGTGATCCAATTTTGTTATCCATAACTATTTTTATCTCAGCTGTTTTAGCCATATAATCTCTAGTTCCTACAGACAGTTGACCAGTAGGCCTACTACCTGAAAAACCATCAATATTCCATTGGAAAGGCCAAAAATCTTCACTTACCTGACCTGAGTAATCAATTCCAAAAGTACCATCTAACTTAAGCCAATCAGTTGCGTAGTAATTAAGTCCAACACTACCATTGTAGTGGTTTATTCTTGTGTTGAATCCTAACTGCAAAGTTTCATCAACAGTAGCAAAAGCAATTACCCCTGTTGTATTATTTTCAGTTACCAATTCAGGTTTACTAAACTGAGCAAGAGAACCTGTTCCATAAATATTATTATTATTTTGAAGTGTTGTTTGATATCTCGATGTGAAGCCTGAAGTTAACCTTATATTAAATTTATCACTTGGATTAATATTTAGGTTAATATTAAACTGACCCATTTCATTTATGTCTGAAGCATTTGTTGTTTGCCCCTCTAAATAACCTTGTCTTTCTTTCCCTCCTATAGGTCCATCAGAATACTGATATCTAGCAGAAGCAAAATAAGTCATGAACTCACTCCCTCCAGAAACATTTAAGTTCACGATATTATTGAAACCTGTTTCAAACAAATCCTCAGTAGCGTTAAAGCTTACTAGTTCATAGGGCGAAACTGATCTTCCGAGTACTGTACTCATTCGCGCTGCTGTAGCGGCACTTGATGTCCAACCCGTGTTATCAGCAAATTTTCCCTTTGGAAAATTAATCCATCCTTGTGTTGCTTTAAAATTGAATTTCGGTGACCCAATTTGCCCTTTTTTTGTAAAAATTTGAATTACACCGTTACTTGCTTCAGTTCCAAATAATGTTGCTGCAGAGGCACCTTTTAAAATTTCTATTCTTTCAATTGATTCAGGATTTATATCATCAAGTCTTGATCCAGCACCACCACCGGTGTCGATGTATCCACCAAAACCACCACCTCTATCTACTCTAACTCCATCAACTATTATGATTGGTTCGTTTAACTGAGACAATGAAGCATTTCCTCGAATCCTAATTTGGGCACCTTCACCGTTTAAACCACCCGAGGGGAAAGCAACCAAACCTGGTTCTCTACCTTGAAGAATGTCAGAGAATGAATTAATAGGTAAATTTTCTAATTTAGCTGTTGAAATCGAACCAATACTATTTCCTATTTTTTTTCTAGCGACTGGTGCTCCTGTTCCTGTAACTACAAGTTCGTCAAGTTTGGAAGCTGAAAAAGTCATTGTAAAATCGAATGTGGCGTCGTCTCCTCCTACAGTAATTGTTTGAGAAATTCGACCATAACCTATATATGATAAGTCAATTGTGTAATCACCTGGTTCAACATTATTGATAATGTAATTACCATCAAAATCGGTAACTACTCCTTTGTTTGTATTTTTTAATACTATTGTTACCCCTAAAAGTGGATCACCAGTTTCAGCGTCTGTTACAGTTCCAGAAATAGACTGAGAATACGCTGATAATGAAACAAACATAAGAAGGCAAAGCGATAAAAAATACTTTGAATTTTCTAAGATTAATTTTTTCATAACAGAGAATATTGTTAATTAAATGTTAATAAGTCGTTAAATATAATCAAAAACAGGGATATAAAAACAAAAAATTAAAAAAACAAATTTTTATTTTGTTGCGATTTTGTACGATTTTAGATTAGTCTCAAGGTTTTCAGATATAAAATTCCCAACCTTTTCTCCTTGCGAAACTCCTTCTTCAACTGCCATTCTGTAGTGTATACCGCCATAAAGCCTTGATATAGCAGCTTCTTCAGAAGCTTCAATAAATGAGTTGTATTTTCTTGAGGGGAGACCGTATGCAACTTCTGTCGTATCAATAAATTTAAAATTATCTCCGTATAAATTGGTAAGAGCTTTTGCAGCAGCACGAGAAATAACAGAATGACCACTAGTGTACTCTGGAAAAGGTGGAGTTTGTAAAAGAGGTAACCATTCTTCATCATAATGCTGATTAATTAAAGTTTCTGGCCTAACCAATATAGATCTCCACTTTTCATCCCAGCAACTAATAAATGAGTCAAACAATGAAATTGAAACATTGGCATAAGCATTTACAGCTTCGTCAAAAGTACTATTAGCTGTTCTGCCGGCAATGGCTGTAATACCAATCCAGTGTCCACCTGGTGTTATTTTTTTAGTAGCAAACATCGCATGACCTCTATGATGAGTAACATAGGGGTTACAATCCCAAAATTTGGCAATCTGAATCTTTTCAGGGTCCATTTTATTACCTATTTCGTATACTTCTTGGAGTTGTTTTTGAAAAGGACTACCTTTTGTTAAATCAAACTTCAAAGGTTCTTTTGGAACAAATTGGTTTGCCGAGTCTAAAACCAGGGTTCTTATTTTATTCCAATGAGGCTCAATTCCATCCATGTAATCTGGTGGAGTAGGTTTCCAGAAAACTTCCTCTTCCAAAATCGTGTATTTGGGAAATGTCCTAGTTTGATTGTATAAATCATTCTTTGCCCAGTTTAAAATATGATTGGCAACTAACTCGGCGTACTTATTAGATGCAATTCTAATATATTTTGGAACACCAATTGAGTTTAATTTATTGCTTAGTCTTTTTTCAAACTTATTCATCAATTCATCCGAAAAAATCAGAGTCTTGCCTACTTTGATAAATGCATACAAAATAGTTAAGTTTAAATTGTAATTTTTGAAATCCCTTTCTGGTTCGGGAATTGGTTTGAGGTCCTTGACCTGTCCTACCAAAGATTTGTATTTCAAAGGCATATTTTTTGCCATTAATTCGTAAGCCGCAACTGAGGGATATAGATAAACTCTTGAAGCTACAGGGGGAGAAAAAATATCGTATACAATAATATCAGATAAGTTCTGCATTGCCGAGTGAAAAAGGGATGCATCATTTAGTTTGTTGGGATCAAACTTATTATTTGCGCAGCTTAAAACAATAACAGAAAAAATTAAATATATATATGTTTTTTTCATAAACGAAGTGCAAATTTAGTCAAACTAAATTTTTTTTTGGTTTAACTAGCAATCTATTTTATTTATTAACTATAAGTTTAAAAATTATAGCAGACTAGCTTCCACCAATAAGTTTAAGTTGTTCTTCTTTTCTATTAAACTCTTCTACTTCACTTCTAGATATGCTGGTTCCCCAAACATATGCCCTTTTTAGGTTTTTAAATTTTTTAAGGACTTCAATAGATTTACTCGTAATTTTTGTGTTATGGATATTAAGTATTTCAAGATTATGGAGTGATTGTAGAATTTTAATGCTTTCGTCATCAATATTATTATTTTGAATTTCAAGTTTTACTAAGTTTTCAAAACTAGATATACCTTTAATTAATTCATTGGAAAGATTTGAAGATTTTGCAGTGAAATAAGCAATATTTCGTCTAACCTTTTCAAGTTTTTCAATGTCAGAAATACTTACATTTTTCTTTAAGTATTTCACAGAAAGGAATTTCTTGTCGTCTGAAATATACTTTATTTGAAATAAATTGTTATCAATATTTTGAACCAAAGACTCGTCTAATTTTTCAATCAAAAGTTTTTCAAACCATTGTTTTTCAGCAAAGTTCAAGCTGTAGAGCATTTCAAGGGATTCTTTAATATCATCCTCAACTTTTAACGAGGCTAAAATTTCATTTGATTTGTCCAAATTATTAATCCACCAAATCAAAGTCTTAATTTCATCAAACGATACAGGCTCTCCATCAGGAGGCATATATTTAAGTTCACTTGTTGGCATAGTAATTCTTTTTATCAACAAGCTTTTTCTGGGTTCAGATTTATTAATAGGATTTCCACTACTACCGCCTTTTAAAAGATTACTATAGGAATCCATATTTAGATTCCCCCTAGATATTTCTTTGTTGTGGCAAGAAACACATTTTTGATTGAA
>CETK01073175.1_pt1 | contig 16765 bp, 26 predicted proteins | sample 361431 | NCBI WGS metagenome assembly CETK01 (sample SAMEA2622452, study PRJEB7988) | marine metagenome | biome: marine biome (ENVO:00000447); feature: surface water layer (ENVO:00002042); material: "saline water (ENVO:00002010), including plankton (ENVO:xxxxxxxx)" | depth 5 m | reverse complement strand
GTACCTATCATTGATAGTTCATATCCTGATATTAGAAAGATTATTAACACTTGTCAACTAAATTCATCACAAGGTAAATTAAAACTCGACACAACCTCTGTAATCGATTCAGACATCAAATCTAAGGTGGTTGAGATTCTTAAATCAAAAGATGATAAAAGAAATAAATGGAAAAACATTAGACAAGCAGTAGCAGATGCAAGAATACAAGATTTTACTGAGTTATATTCTTTTCTTTATGAGAAAGTAGATGAGTATGGAGGTGGGAATACTTCTAATATAATTCTTATACTTTCAGAATCACAACATAAAGATGCATTAGTAGTAGATAAAGAAATTACTTTTATGAGTTGTATAATACAAATAGTTGGAATACTATGATAGAATTTATCAAACACATATTAGGAATTTGTGGTGAACATTGGCATCCAAATATTTGGACAGCACTTGCAGGTTCACCAGTAATTGCATCAACAGTATATTATGTTAGATGTAAATGTTGTGGTTGGTTTGGTCACAATAAAAATTGTAAAAATAATTTGGATAATTCATAAATTTTTTGTATATTTGTACTATGAGTGAATTAATATATGACCCAAACAATCCATTATCTGACGAAGAGTTAGATAAAATAGCAGAAGAAGATTTTGACAAGTTCTTAGAATATTTAGATTCTAAAACTGCATATCTTAAAACTAAAACAAGACCTCTCAATTCACATGAGATGAAAAAGTTTGCATCATTAGCAGCGGCTAGTGAAGGTAAAAAACTATCTGATGAAGAGTTTGAACAAATCAAAAAGAGAGGTAAAGAAAACGAAGAAAAAATTAGAAAATCATGGCGAAAATTGTAGGAATGAATGGTGGACAACAACCACCCCAACAACCAAAAATAGATTTAAAAGATGCAAAGGAGATGACTTGCCAAGAATGTGGTGGGTCAGTATTTATACCAGGTACTAAGTTCTTAAAGATATCAAGATTGATTACAGGTCAAGCAAAAGATGCAATCATACCAGTAGAGTTATATCTTTGTGGTGATTGTGGAGAGATAAACAAAGAATTACTACCAGATGAATTAAAACCTGTGATTACAGATTTAGATGGCTAAACCAAAAACATTATTTGACCACATAAAAGCGGTTACACAATTTCAAGACCCTAAGTATTGGGATAAACTTGAAGAAAGTGATAAGAAAACATGGAGTAATTATATGATTCATCGTTTCTTATCTATGAATCCTGATTGGATAGAAGTCCTATCAGAAATACAACCCTATACGCAAACTCTTCAACCAAAAGATTTATATCTTGCACTTATTGGAATTTTACCAAAAGGAAGATACTTCCTAAAATATACAAAAGGTAAAGGTATAAAAAAATATGAATCATGGTTAATTGACTTAATTGTTACTGATTTCATGTGTTCATCTTTGGAAGCAGAAGATTATTGCCACATACTTCATTCAACAAGAGAAGGTAGAGAAAATATCAAATACATTTGTGAAAAATATGGAATCGATAAAAAACAAATAACTAAACTTAAATTAAAGGTATAATTATTTGGATTTCTCGATTATTTTTCGTATATTTACATAGTAAAGAGTAATTATGGCTAGAGTAAGTTATTCTCAATATGGAATGTATTCAACTTGTCAAGAACAGTATAAATTAAACTATATTGACAGGTTAGGAACTTCATCTGCAAATATTCACACAATCTTTGGTTCTGCAATGCACGAAACTATCCAACACTTTTTGGATGTTATGTACAATGTAACCAAGAAACAAGCACTTCAGTTAGATTTAGAAACAATGTTGTACAATCAAATGGTAGAACATTTTAAGAAAGAATCAGAAAAGATGGATGAAGGAATGTATCCATGTAAAAAAGAAGAGTTAGGTGAGTTCTTTGAAGATGGTAAAAAGATTTTATCATACTTCTCAAAAAAATTAGATAAATTATACACCAAGAGTGGTTTTGAATTAGTTGCAATAGAACAAGTACTTAATGCAAAAATTAAGGAAGGTGTTAATTTTGTTGGATTTATAGATGTATTACTAAAAGATAAAACTACCCAAGAATATGTTATCATAGATTTAAAAACATCTACAAGAGGTTGGAACAAGTATCAGAAGGCCAACAAAATCAAAACTTCTCAGATGTTATTATATAAAAAGTTTTACTCTGAAAAATACGATATACCTTTAGATAAAATAAAAGTAGAATACCAAATACTGAAAAGAAAGATAAACGAAAACTACGAGTTTCCAATACCAAGAATATCAAAATTTGTTCCTGCTAATGGTAAACCATCTGTAAATAGAGCATGGGATGGGTTCATGGGGTTTGTTGATTCTGTGTTTGATGAAGGAGGAAATGTAATACAAGAAGTGTTTCCCCATACAAAAGGTAGACATTGTGATTGGTGTGAGTTCAAACAAAGAGGGTTATGTTCCGCTTGGAATTAACTCTTTTTTATTTTTGTATATATTTATATAAAACAATAATAAAATATGTTATGGCAGAAACAAAATTAACAACTGTTAAAATCGTAAGAGAAGTTTATGCAGAATTTAAAAGAATATCTTTTGATTCAAACATTACTTTTCAAAAATTAGTAAATCGTTCATTACACAAATACATTAATGATACAGATTACAAAGATGAAATCAATAACTACACAAAATTACAGGAGAGTGGTTCACAATTCTAATTATGAAACAACAACAAGATAACGGCAATACTCAACTTAATCAAACTCGTGAAGAATTTAATGATAGAGTTAAAAATAAACTTCATATGGGTAATACCATGAGAGTAAAGTTGAACAACCGCAGAAGATTTAGAACAATTTAAATAAAGGTTAATGGCAAAAGACAAAAAGAAGAAGATTCTTCTATTATCAGATGATTTAAGAATGTCATCTGGTATCGCAACAGTATCTAAAGAATTAGTTTTAGGAACTTTAGATAAATACCATTGGGTTCAATTAGGAGCCGCAGTAAATCATCCTGAAAAAGGTAAAGAAATAGATTTAGGTAATGATGTTAGAAAAGAAACAGGTATAAAAGATGCTTCTTTAAAAATCATTCCTTGGACTGGATATGGTGATGCAAATATTCTCAGAGAATTAATTATGAGACATCAGCCAGATGCAATTCTACACTTTACAGACCCAAGATATTGGAGATGGTTGTATGAAATGGAATCAGAAATAAGACAAAATATTCCTATTCTGTTTTATCATATATGGGATGATTTACCAGACCCTCATTACAATAGAGATTACTATGAAAGTTGTGATTGGTTAGGATGTATCTCAAGACAAACTTATGGTATTGTAAGTAGAGTTGGAAAATTAGATTCAGAAACAATCAAACCATTAGAAGATTGGCAAGTAGATTATGTACCACATGGTATAAATTCTGATACTTACAAACCGACTGAAGTTCCAAAAGATTTTCATGATAAAGTAACCACAGGTAAAGATTATAAATTTATTTTATTTTGGATGAACAGAAACATCAAAAGAAAACAACCATCGGATGTTATTTGGGCATTTAAAAAATTCGTAGATGGATTACCAAAAGAAGATAAGGATAAAGTATGTTTAATAATGCATACTGCACCAAAAGACCCAAATGGTACAGATTTATTTAAAGTTGCAGATAGAATAGCACCTGAGTGTGATATTAAATTTTCAACTGAAAGAATATCACAAAAAGAACTAAATTACATTTATAATATTGCTGATTGTACTATAAACATTGCTGGTAACGAAGGATTTGGTTTAGTAACTGCTGAATCAATAATGGCAGGTACTCCTATTATTTTAAATGTAACAGGTGGAATGCAAGACCAATGTGGATTTAAAAAGAAATCTACTAAAAAATACTTTACTGCTGAAGATTACAAACAAATCGGTTCACTTCACAATTACAGAGAATGGGAAGATAAAGTAACTCATGGTGAGTGGGTAAAACCAGTATGGCCAAGAGTTCAAACAATGGTTGGTTCTATTCCTACACCCTATATTATAGATGATAAAGTTGATGTACATGAAGTTGCAGATGCTATAAAGTATTGGTATGATAAAACACCTGAACAAAGAAAAGAAGCTGGATTAGTAGGTAGAAAAGAATTCTTAGGTGAGATGGGATTAAATCATACAAATATGTGTCAAACACTTGTTGATGGAATCGAAACTACATTTAAAAATTGGAAACCTAAGAAAAAGTTTAATGTTTACAAACTCAAGTAATGAGTAAACCAATTTTTATAATAAGATTACCAGGTTATTGGACTTCAAAACAAGTAACAGCTTCAAGAGAAGCTATTCATGGTAGAAAAGATTTACAAGATGATTATCATGTTCTTGTTTTACAAGATAACGAGGTAGAAACTATTAAGTTTGAATGTTATAATTCACCACATGAAGTTGAAAAATTAGAAGAAATAACAAAATTAACTGAAATGTCAATCCAAAGATGTTTAAGACAAGAAGAAGAAAACAGATTAAGAGAATTAGAAAATGAATAAACCATTATTAGTATTTCAGGCACCTATAGCTACAAGAAGTGGTTATGGTGACCATTCAAGAGATATCTTAAAATCACTTTACGATTTAGATAGATACGAAATTAAAGTTGTTCCAACAAGATGGGGTAATACTCCTCAAGACCAATTAAATCCACAAGATGAGTTTCACAGATGGATTTTACAAAATGTTATTACACAAATAGATAAAACAATAGATGTATTTATCCAAGTTACTGTAGCTAATGAATTTAGAAGAGTTGGTAAGTTTAATATCGGTATTACTGCTGGGGTTGAAACTACTCTTGCACCACAAGAGTTTCTACAAGCAAGTAATCAAATGGATTTAATTATAACTCCATCTGAATTTACAAAAGATGTTCTACAAAAAACATCATACACACAAGTTGATAAAAGAACTCAACAACAAACTGGTGTTGTAAAGTTAGAAAAACCAACAGAAGTTTTATTTGAAGGAGTTGATGAAGAAATTTTCAATGGTAAATATGATAAATCAAATGATATATTAGAATCTGTTGAGACTGATTTTAATTTTCTTTATGTTGGACATTGGTTACAAGGTGATTTAGGACATGATAGAAAAGATACAGGTATGATGATTAAAACATTTTGTTCAGTATTTAAATCACTTCCTAAGAAACAACAACCAGGTCTTATTCTAAAAACCTCATCCGCTGGATTTTCAGTAATTGATAGAGAAGTTATTAAAGAAAAAATAGATGAAATAACAAAAGAGTTTGGAGATAAATGTCCACCTATACATTTAGTTTGGGGAGATTTATCAACATCTGATTTAAATAACCTTTACATGCATCCAAAAGTAAAGGCAAAAGTAATGTTTACAAAAGGAGAAGGATATGGTAGACCTTTAGCTGAGTTTTGTACAACTGGTAAACCAATACTTGTTTCTAATTGGAGTGGACATAAAGATTTCTTACCAGAAGATTCTACTGTTTACTTGGATGGTGAGTTAAAAGAGGTTCATCAATCAGCACAAAATAAGTTTTTATTAAAAGAATCAAAATGGTTTTATGTAAATTATTCAAACGCAGCTCAAAAGTTTTTTGATGTACACAAAAATTATAAAAAACATTTAACAAAATCAGCTGGTTTAAAATCAAACATTAAGAACTTTACTTTACAAAAAATGACTGATAAATTAGGAAAGATACTTGATAAATATGTTAAGGTACAAAAGCATGTTGAGTTAAAGTTACCTGAAATTAAAAAATTATAATGGCTTATTATACAAGACAATATCAAAAATTTTTAAGACCTGAAAAAAGAATATCTCGTTCTGAAATCAGACCAAGAAACATTTATCGTATTGTGACTTATAAAGGTGGAAACCCACCAAACAAACAAGGTGCAGAAGCAAGATATGTTTTTGTATTAGGAATAGTTAATAAAAAAATACATTGTATAAAAATCAATGAAATAATTCCTTTACACTTTACACAGTTTATAGGTAAACTAAGAGATAAAAGAACACCACTTAATTCTGATTTAAGATTAGAATATATGTTAAAAAAATACAGTAGAGATGGTTCCCAAATATTTCAATCTGTAAAAAACAATCGAAACATTTATAGACCTGATTTAGATAATTATAGAACATACTTTTTAGATAAGGTTGTAAATGTTTATGAAATAAGATTTGAACAAGATGTTTTAGAGGCATTATTTGGAGAGAAAACAACAGCATCTGAAAAAAGAGAAATTATTAAAGATGAGGTTAATAATCCAAATGAATCAGAAGATAATTCAAGTTTAATATAATAAATTATGACAATAAGTTATGCTATTACAGTTTGTAATGAAATTAAAGAACTTACTAAATTATTAAATTTCTTACAACTTAAAATTAGAAAAGAGGATGAAATTGTAATTCAATATGATGAAGCATCTGTTACCAATGAAGTAAAAGAATATGTTACTTTAATGGATAATATGCATGAGAATCATAAAGTTATTGGGTTTCCCCTTAATAAAGATTTTGCTTCTTTTAAAAATAACTTAAAATCACATTGTAGTAAAGATTATATTTTTCAGATAGATGCAGACGAAATCCCTAACGATTTTCTTGTGGAATATTTACCACAAGTTTTAGAAGAAAATCCAGTCGATATTGTATTTGTTCCAAGAGTAAATACAGTTGAAGGATTAACTCAATCTCACATTGATAAATGGAAGTGGAATGTAAATGAAAAAGGTTGGGTTAACTGGCCAGATTATCAAACTCGTATTTACAAAAATACTGATGAAGTAATGTGGATGAATAAAGTACACGAAAGAATAACAGGTTATGATACATTTTCAAACTTTCCTGCACAAGAAGAGTGGTGTTTGTATCATCCTAAACAAATAGATAGACAAGAACAACAAAACGAATTTTACGAAACAATATGAGAAAAAAAATATTATCATTAGTATTTAGTGGAATTATATTATTTGGTAGTTGTGCATCAGCTAAACCATCATGGGAATATAAAGAACCACCAACAACTCTTTTAGAAGCGATAGGAGTAAATGAAAAGGAAAACAAGACATTGAATAAAAGAATTTGGAAAACATTAGTTTTTTCAACAATTTCATTCATGATTTATAGAACAGTAGAACATAATAATATAAAATATGGAATCAGGTAAATTTAAACCATTGGGTGATAGAGTTTTAGTAAGACCAACCCAAACAGAAACAAAAACAAAAGGAGGAATCATTATTGCAGATTCTATTACAATGAACCATAAAGTTTATGGTGAAGTTGTATCAGTAGGTACAGGTATATTCTCACAAAATGGAGAAAGAATACCTATGACAGTGAGCGTTGGAGATACAGTAATGTATGAAAAACAACACGCTTCAAATAAAGTTGAAGTAGGAGATGAAGAGTTCATTTTATTTAATGAACACCAACTAATAGGCATTGTAAAATGAAAATTTTAGTAACTGGTGGGGCAGGATTTATTGGAATGAATCTAATCAAGAGATTAGTTTCACAAGGACATCATGTTGTATCACTTGATGATTACTCAACAGGTACACAAAATAATCAAATAGATGGTGTTAAGTACCTTGATGCAGATATTGAAACAATTGAATATCTGACAGGTGATTATGATTTATGTTATCATATAGCCGCTGTTTCAAGAGTTCAACCATCATTTAAAGACCCAACAGAAACTTTTAGAGTAAATGTAAATGGAACTCGTGCAGTATGTGAGTGGGCAAGACATAACAATGTAAAAGTTGTGTATGCAGGTTCATCTTCCAAACACCATGACCCAACAGATTCACCTTATGCTATGTACAAATATTTAGGTGAAGAGGTTTGTAAATTATACAAAAAATCATATGATATTGATGTAAGAATCGCAAGATTTTACAATGTATATGGCCCAAATGAATCATTAGATATAATTGATGGGAATGTTATTGGTATTTGGAGGGGATTGATTACAAAATATACTGGTGAAAAATCGAGAATCCTAAAAATAGTTGGTGATGGTGAACAAAGAAGAGATTTTACTCATGTAGATGATATAGTAGATGGATTAATAAGAATATCACAAACAGATAAAATACACGAAGATGCATGGGAGTTAGGGACAGGAGTAAATTATTCTATAAATGAATTATTTAAAATGTTTAAAGAAAAATATCCACAGGTAAAATCTGAATACATACCAGACCAAAAAGGTAATTACAGAGAAACACTTAATACTAATCCTGATGCGGAAAGATATTTGGGATGGAAACCAGAGGATAGATTAAAAGATTATATTGCAAATTTATGATAGGAATAGTAGGACAAGGTTTTGTAGGTAATGCAGTATATCAAAAGTGGAGAAAATACTATGATGTACTAACTTATGATTTAAATGAACTAAAATCCACATCAACTTTAAATAATTTAGTTATGATGTGTGATACTATTTTTGTTTGTTTACCTACTCCTATGAGAGAAAATGGAAGTTGTGATTTAAATATATTACATTCTTCTTTATTAGAAATTAATACACTAACTAAATTTGCAGGTAATGATAGTAAAACAATTATAATAAAATCAACGATACCACCTGGTTCGACTGAACAATTAAATAAACAATTTTCTCACTTAAATATTCTTTTTAATCCTGAATTTTTAACTGAAAGAAATGCTGAGGAGGATTACAATAATCAAGATAGAATTATTATAGGAGGCCCAAGACCTTATTCTACAAAAGTAGTTAGATTGTTTTCAAAAGTTTTTCCTAAAGCAAGAATAATTAAAACACACTCTACATATGCAGAGATGGTAAAATACATGACCAATACATTTCTATCTACTAAAGTATCTTTTGCTAATGAAATATATCAGTTATGTGAAGAAGTAGGAGCAGATTATGATAAAGTTGTAGAATACGCAACATTAGATGAAAGATTGGGTAAATCACATTGGATGGTGCCTGGTCATGATGGTGATTTTGGATTTGGTGGACATTGTTTTCCTAAAGATTTATCAGCATTAATTTATTTATCTGAAGAATTAAATACAACAAATAATGTTTTAAGAGCAACAAGAGATACAAATGATGAAGTAAGAAAAGATAGAGATTGGGAAAACATGAAAGGTAGAGCAGTATCATGAAAATAACTTTTATTTATGCGTATGAAAATGAAGAGTGGTCAACACCACTTGCACTTGTTAACGAATTTCGTTCTTTAAATTGGGAAGTAGAAATAGTATCAATAGGTTCAAATAGATTACAGAATTGGAATGATAATGAAATTAAAAAGTGGTTAGATGATAAACCAAAAACTGATATTGTTTTGTTTATGGATTGGGGTAGATTTGATTCACCTCTTTTAGATAAAAGTTTAGTAGATGCATTTTGGGTACAAGAGAGTGGAGATGACCCACAGAACTTTGAAAGAAATTTTCCCAAATCAGAAAGGTTTCATATGACTCTTTCACCTGATTTTGAATCAACAACAGAATATAGAAAAAGAAACCAAGATGCTCATTGGTGGACACATTTTGCAGATACAAGAGTTCAGTTTCCAATCTTATCTACACCAGAATTTGTTGCAGTAACAACAAGAGGTAGAGGTGGTTCAGAATTTTTAGATACAATTACTCAACATGGTGGTGGTACAATTGGAAATCAAAATGGATTTAATTCAAAACAACATACTGAATTTCTTAACAAAGGAAAAATGGTTATTCAACATTCAAGATGGGGAGAAGTAACTCGAAGATTATTTGAAGGAATGGCTTGTGGTAAAATGGTTCTTTGTGATAGATTAAATAAATCTAAAAAGTTAGAAGAATTATTTACTGATGGTGAAGATATAGTTTATTACGATGATATAGTTGATTGTATCAACAAAATAAATTATTATAATGAAAATGATGAAGAACGAGAAAAAATTGCTAACAATGGATTTAAAAAGGTTTTAGAGAATCATACTCAGAAACAGAGAGTACAATTTTTAATTCAAAAATATAACGAATGGAAAAACTCCCACTAAGTATCGGTATCTTATCTTGGAAAAGTGGACAAACTCTTGTTAACACTTTACAAACTTATTTTGATAGAGAATTTTTACATCAAGTAAATGATGTTTGTATTTTATTTCAAGAAGTATCAGAACAAGATAAACAAATAGCTAATCATTTTAACATTCCATATATTGGATTACAAAATAATATTGGTATAGGTGAAGGATTTATTCAACTAACATCACAAGCTAAAACAGAAAATGTTATGGTTTTAGAACACGATTGGAAGTTAATTGAAGATAAACAAACTACAACAGAAAGAATCAAAAGTGGAATTGATTTATTAAATAGTGGTTATGATTGTATTAGATATAGACATAGAAGAGAGCCAGGTCATCCACATTTTTCATTTCAATATCAAGGTAGAGAATTAGATTATTATGATAAAGAAATAGAATGCACATCACCACATCTTTTAGATTCTGTCCATTGGTGTGACCCACTTGAAAAATTTCCACAACATATATCAAAAGAAGGTGAATACTTTACAACAACATCAAGGTATGGTAATTGGACTAACAATCCATGTTTGTACAAAAAAGATTTTTATTTGGATACAGTAAAACCTTTTGCAGGTGGTGGTATTGCATTAGAAGGTAATATCTCTAAATGGTGGGCTAAACAAACTTATAAGGTTGCTCATGGTGAAGGTTTATTTAAACATATTGATGAGGGAAAACATGGGAGGTAAAATTAAATTAATAATATTTGACTTAGATGGTGTATTAGTTGAAGCTAAGAATATCCATTATGAAGCACTTAATGAAGCATTAGGTAAAGAATATGCTATCAGTTGGAATGAACATTTATCCACTTATGATGGTTTAAAAACTACTCAGAAGTTAGATATGTTATCTGAGAAAAAAGGATTACCAATCGATTCCCATAAAGATATTTGGAAACATAAACAAGAACTTACTTTGAATAAGTTAAGAGCATTAGAACCTAATTCAGGTTTAATACAATGTATGAGTAACTTAGTTAGTGAAGGTTACAAGATTGCAGTATGTTCAAACTCAATAAGAAAAACTTGTTTAACTGTTTTATCAAAGTTGGGTATTATGGAGTTTATGGATTTAGTAGTATCTAATGAAGATGTTAAAAATGGTAAACCACATCCTGAAATGTATTGGAAAGCAATATCAATGATGAGTTGTTTACCTGAGGAAACTTTAATAGTTGAAGATTCACCATATGGATTACTAGCAGCCGCTCGTTCAAAATCACATATACTAAGAGTAAAGAATACAAAAGAAACAAATTATAGTAATATAGATAATAAATTAAAACAAATAGAAATGGGAGAACAACAATCAACACCAGCATGGAGAGATGAAAATCTTACAGTATTGATTCCAATGGCTGGGGCAGGAAGTAGATTCCAACAAGCTGGATATACTTTTCCAAAACCATTAATTGATGTAAAGGGAAAACCTATGATTCAGTTGGTGGTGGAAAATCTAAACATCAAAGCAAACTATGTTTATGTTGTACAAAAAGAACATAGAGAAAAGTATAACTTAGATACTTTACTAAATCTAATTACACCAAATTGTAAAATAGTAGAGGTTGATAAATTAACAGAAGGAGCCGCTTGTACAGCACTACTTGCTAAAGAGTATATTAATAAAGATACTCCTCTGTTCTTTGCTAACTCAGACCAGTTTGTTGAGTGGGATTCAAATGAATTCTTATATAAAATGAATGAAACAAATGCAGATGGTGGTATTGTATCATTTAGAGCAACACACCCAAAGTGGAGTTTTGCTAAAGTAGATGAGAAAGGATTGGTAACTGAGGTTGCTGAAAAGAACCCTATATCAGATATAGCAACAGTAGGATATTACTATTGGAAACATGGTTCTGATTTTGTAAAGTATGCAGAAGATATGATTGAAAAAGATATCAGAGTGAACAATGAGTTCTATGTTTGTCCTGTGTTTAATCAGGCTATAGAGGATGGAAAAGAGATTCGTACCTTTGATATTCCTAAGATGTGGGGGTTAGGTACACCAGAAGATTTGAAATATTATTTGGAAAATTACAAATAATTTCGTATATTTGTATGATAGAAAGTAAATTATATCCAAGAGATAAAAAAAGAGCATTAGTTGATGTTGATGAAACTATTTGTTTTTATGAAGGTAAAAGGTTTTATGAAAACGCAATACCTAAACAAGAAAACATAGATAAAATTAACAAACTATATGATGAAGGTTGGGAAATAATTTATTGGACAGCGAGAGGAAGTGTATCTGAAAGAGATTTGTATGAATTAACTAAAGAACAATTAGAAAGTTGGGGATGTAAATTTAATGATTTAATAGTTGGTTACAGAAAAAGTATTTTTTGTCACCCACTAAAACCATCTTTTGATTTAGTAATAGATGATAAGGCAAAAAGAATAGAAGAACTATGAAACTAATTTCTCATAGAGGAAATATTAATGGAAAACATAAAGGATTTGAAAACAATCCAAACTACATTGATTCAGCAATTGAACAAGGATACGATGTTGAGATAGATGTTTGGTTTATTTCAGAAAGTTTTTATTTAGGACATGATGAAGCACAATATGGTATTACATTAGATTGGTTATTAGAAAGAAATGAAAAACTTTGGGTACATTGTAAAAACATTGATGCAATAGAAGAATTTAAAAGATTAGAATTAGAACAAAAAATAAAAAGTATAAATTATTTTTATCATCAACAAGATGATGTAACGATTACTTCTCATGGATATCTTTGGAAATATCCTGGCATACCACAAATTAAAAATTGTGTATTAGTTATGCCTGAAATACATAGAGAAAATGTTGATGATTGTTATGCTGTTTGTTCAGATAATATTATAAAATATAATTATAAACAATGAAAGTATTAATTACAGGTGTAGCGGGTTTACTTGGAAGTAGATTAGCGGATTGGATTTTAGAAAATAGACCAGAAGTAGAAGTTTGGGGTATTGATGATTTATCTGGTGGATATACAGAAAATGTTAATACACAAGTTAATTTTATTACTAATAATTTAGTAAAAGATACTGATTTATTATCTCATGTATTTGAATCAGAAAAGTTTGATTATGTATTCCACTTTGCAGCATATGCGGCTGAAGGATTATCACCATTTATAAGAACTTTTAATTACGATAATAATCTTAGGGCTACTGCTTTTATTGTTAACGAATGTATAAAACATGATGTAAAGAGATTAGTATTTACATCAACCCTTGCAGTTTACGGTCATGGTGAAGGTGGTAGATTTGATGAAAAACAAATACTTAAACCGATAGACCCTTATGGAGTTGCAAAAATGGGATGTGAAATGGATATACAAATAGCTGGTGAACAACATGGATTAGATTGGTGTATTATTAGACCACATAATGTTTATGGTGTAAAACAAAACATTTGGGATAAGTATAGAAATGTATTAGGTATTTGGATGTACCAACATTTGAATGGTATGGATATGACAATCTTTGGTGATGGTACACAAACAAGAGCATTTAGTTTTATAGATGATTCATTAGAACCACTTTGGAACTCAGCAATTAAAGAAGAAGCATCAAAAGAAATAATAAACTTAGGTGGTATCAAAGAAATTTCAATCAAAGAAGCTTCAGAAGTTTTGATAGAAGTAATAGGTGAAGGAAAGGTAGTACATTTAGAACCAAGACATGAAGTTAAACATTCAATACCTACTTTCCAAAAATCAATTGATATCTTAGGTTTTGAAGATAAAACATCTATGAAAGAAGGATTAACTAAAATGTGGGAGTGGGCAAAACAACAACCTATGAGAAAAAGGTTTGTGTGGCCTGAATACGAATTAGATAAAGGAATTTATAGTTTTTGGAAAAAATGAAAAAGAAAAAAATAGGATTTACAGCTGGTAATTTTGATTTACTACATCCTGGTTACATTTATACATTTGAAGAAGCTAAAAAACATTGTGATAAATTTATAGTGTTTCTTCAAAGAGACCCATCAGAACATAGAAAATCAAAGTACAAACCTGTAATACCAATTTACGAAAGATATAAAACATTGATGTCAATAAAATATATTGATGAGGTTTATATTTACCAAACTGAAGAAGATTTATTAAATCTAATTAATTTTTTCAAACCAGATGTTAGAATACTTGGTGAAGATTATATAGGAAAATCATTTACAGGTGATGACCTACCTATAAAAATTATTTACACAACTCGTTCACATGGATGGTCAACTACAAAAATTAAGGATTTGATTACAAAACAAACTATTAAACAAAATAAAAACATTCTAAATGATGAATAAACCAGAACAAGCAATACCATTATTTAAAGTATTCATGGCACCGACAGCAAAAGAAAAAGTTGGTGAAGTATTAGATAGTGGTTACATAGGACAAGGACCAAAAGTAGATGAATTTGAAAAACAATTAGGAGAATACTTTGGAAATGATAAAGTAGTTACAACAAATGCTGGTACATCTGCATTACATTTAGCATTACACTTACTTAAGAAACCAAAAGAAAATTGGAGAGAAGAATTCCATGGTGTTGCATTTGTAGAACACAACTGGCCAGGTATTCAAGATGGTGATGAAGTATTAGCCACACCACTAACTTGTACTGCATCTAATTGGCCAATCGTAGCAAATAATCTAAAAATAAAATGGGTAGATATTGACCCAACAACCCTTAATATGGATTTGGAAGATTTGGAAAGAAAGATGACTCCAAAAACAAAAGCAATTATGGGAGTTCATTGGGGTGGGTATCCATTAGATTTAGATGAGATTAGAAATATCAGAGGTAGATTCAGACAAGAACATGGATGGGCACCAGCATTAATTGAAGATGGGGCACATTCAATCGGTACAAAATATAAAGGAAAATATTTAGGTAATCATCACAATTTTGTAATGAATTCTTTACAGGCAATCAAACACATCACTTCAGTTGATGGTGGTTTACTTTATTGTCCACACGAAGAATTATATGAAAGAGCAAAATTACTGAGATGGTATGGTATTGATAGAAACCCAAAAGGTAGAACAGATTTCAGATGTGAAGCAGATATACCTGAATGGGGATTTAAATTTCACATGAATGATGTTTGTGCAGCTGTTGGTATTGAAAACTTTAAACACTTAGATGACATAGTTACTAAACATAAAGATAATGCAGCGTACTATGATGAACACTTACAAAATGTAGATGGTGTTACACTTCTAAAAAGAGAAGAAGGATTTGAATCAGCATTTTGGATTTACTCACTATTAGTAGATGATAGACCATCGTTCTACAAATATATGCAAGATTGTAATATTACAGTATCTCAAGTTCATGAGAGAAATGATAAACATACTTGTATGGATGAATTTAAAACATCGTTACCTAATTTGGATAAAACAATTGGTCATGTAGTTTCAATACCAGTTGGTTGGTGGGTAACAAAAGAAGAAAGAGAATACATTGTTGATTGTATTAAAAAATGGAAATAAAATTAAAACCAATAACTGAAGATAATTTAAGATTCTTGCTTTTAGTTAGAAACGAAGAATCTACTCGTACTCAATTAAAAAACGATAGTGCTTTTACAATAGAAGAGTGTGAGGATTGGTTTGAAAAAATGAAACCTAAGTGGTTAATGATTTACAATGAAGATGATGTGGAGGTAGGTTATCTAAGAATACACGAAAATCTAATCGGGTGTGATATACATCCTAATTTTCGTAGAAGAGGATATGCAAGAGCAGCATACACAAAATATTTAGAAGATGTAGATTATGCGGAGTTAGATGTTTTTGAAAATAACTTTGCAAAAAACTTGTATTTAGAATTAGGATTTAAAGAAACAGGTGAAGTACAAGATATTAGAGGTAGAAAATATTTAAGAATGGTTTATAAAAAATGAAAGTAGCATTAATGTTAACAGGTCTTGCACGAAAAGTTCAAGAGGGATTTGATGGTTATTGGAAATACATTATAGAAAATAATGATGTTGATTTATATCTTCATGCGTGGGAATCTAAACCTGATAAAATAACAAATAATGAAGATAGTGATGATGTTTTAAAAGTTTATCCAAATCCTAAATACATTAATATACAAAAACCAATTAAGTTTACTAAGTACAGAGAAGGTATTAAAACACCAAGAGATGATAAATCAAGACCATTAGTTGATTTTGATGTATTCAGTAATTTCAGAGCATTCCCAATGTTGTATGGTTGGCAAGAAACTTATAAAAAAATACAAGAATCAAATATAAAATATGATTGTATCATCAGAAGTAGATATGATATTGCTGGTTCGAATTTAGAAATAAGTGATTATGATTTAACAAAAATTTATACATCAAATAGTCATTGGCCTAATAGTCCAATACATGATGATAATTTTTATATGTCTAATCAAGAAAACTCAGATAAAGTTTTCCCAACAATATTTGATAATATTGTAGATTATAATAGAGAACAAGGAATCATGGATGGTGCAGAACAAAACTTTACAAAGTATTTACATAGAATACAATTATATGATAACGCAATTAAACACGATGGAATCAACTTTGACTTACTTAGAGATGATAAAGTTTGGTGGCCAGAAGATATAAAATGAAAATAGGAATTAATTTAGTAGGAGTATCTTATAACAACG
>CETK01386698.1_pt1 | contig 16780 bp, 11 predicted proteins | sample 361431 | NCBI WGS metagenome assembly CETK01 (sample SAMEA2622452, study PRJEB7988) | marine metagenome | biome: marine biome (ENVO:00000447); feature: surface water layer (ENVO:00002042); material: "saline water (ENVO:00002010), including plankton (ENVO:xxxxxxxx)" | depth 5 m | reverse complement strand
CTAGATCCGGATCGTTGGTCAAACCAACTCTACAAGCAAATACCATCTTTAAATAAAATTGCAGACATAAATGTTGAGCCACTCTTTTTTGAAGATAGTTCAGATTTACACTCATACCATTGGGATTCTTTACTAAATTTAATTCAGCATAAGTATACACAGTACGATGGTTTCGTCATTTTGCATGGTACTGATACAATGGCATATACCGCCTCAGCTCTTAGTTTTGGAATCGACGGTCTAGACAAACCAGTTATTTTAACGGGTAGTCAGGTTCCACTTAGTGGAATTAGAAGTGATGCGCAACGCAACTTGATCAACTCAGTCGAAATTGCCACTTCCGACTTAACTGAGGTAGCCATTTGCTTCAACGACCATGTATATCGTGGTAATCGTGCAACCAAAATGAGTGTTGGTGATTTTGATGCCTTTGCTACTCCTAATTACCCTACCTTGGCTGATATTGGTTTAGATATTGATTTTCACAGAAAAAACTGGCTCAATGCACCAACTAACTGTTTGAACAATGGGCCGAGTTTTCATTCAGGTTTCAGCGGAGATATCCTAGTCCTAACTATATATCCAGGCTTCCAGAATAATCAACTTGACTCAATTTCATTAAAAGATATTGATGCAATTATAATTAGAGCTTATGGAAGTGGGAATTTCCCGATAAAGGGGGAATATTCATGGATACCTTTTTTACACCGTTGCAAGGATAACAATCTAATAACTGTGATTACTTCACAAGCAAATTACGATGCCGTAAATCTAAAAAATTATTCTGCGGGCAGGACTGCACTAGATATCGGTGTACTTTCATCGGGAGATATGACTTTAGAGGCTAGTGTTACCAAGATAATGTGGCTGATTTCAGCACATCAAGATAACCATGAATCCAACCTACAGATAGCAAAAAAGTTCCAGGAAAGTCTGCGTGGAGAACGAAGCTAAGCTAACCATATAATTAATCCTCGAACATTTATGTATTTTATATTCGATTTAGAAACAGTTCCAGATGTATCACTAATAAGGTCAATGCTCGAGCAAGAGCCTCTGAAATCCGATGAATGGATTGAGGGAAATATGTTATCCACTCCCGATAATCTAAGCAACCAGGATTGTATTGATGTAGCAGTAAAAAGAGTAGGAAAAGGTAATTCAGGTTTTTTACCTCCAATGTTTCACAAAATAGTTTCTTGGGTAGGACTTTGGGTTGACGCTAAGGGTCAACCTAAACAGAAAGAGGCGTGGTCTGGAGATAATGAGAAACAGGGGTTGATCACATTATTTCAAGAATTATTAACTTACAAAGATTTTAATCTCATTCACCATAATGGTAGAAGTTTCGACTTACCAGTTATAGAATATAGGGCACTAAAATTTAACCTACAGATGCCACCCAGACTAAGCCATAGAGAGATCAAGTATAGATTTAGCGGGAATAATGTAGATTTAGTTGATGAATTCACTAATTATGGCGCAAGCACATGGCCGAAATTGAAACATCTTGGAATGCTTATTGATATACCATTTAAACAAGTTTCAGAAGGTAACTTAGTCTATGAACAATATTTAAGGGGTGATTTCAATGAAATTGAGAATTATTGTTATGAAGATGTCGTAGCAACTTATATTATTTGGCTACATTTAGAATATACTCGCTCAAATATTAAAGAAAAGGAGTTCGAAAACTTAAAGTCTCGCGCCCTCAATAAATTACTCGATATTCAAGAAATCAATAACTAAGGAAATTGAATCTATCAAGAGTCTCATAACTTTAATTAGATCAGTTATTATAAAGAAGCACTACATTTTTTGTAGGCCTCTTTATCAAATCTTTTTTATCTTATTATAGTAAGTTAGAGTAATGAAGAAAAATATTCGCACATATGTCGTTTTGGCCATGACTGTTTTTTCAGTAATTGGAACAACTCTGCATTATCATCATACTTCTGTAACTTCTGAAACACTCTCCATCATTCAGGAGACAGAAACAGAATTTTGCTGTCCTTTCGCTCATAATCAGGAGATTACCTCTCCTACTCAGTTCTCTGAAGGTTATACAATTCAGTCTCAAGCCTTCTTAACTAATTTTCTTGAAAATCCATACTTAGACAGTAATATACACTGTCAAATATGCGATAGAGCCCCTCCTTCTATATAGTTTAAAATATTAAACTGATTAGCTATTCACAGAATCCATGTGAGTAACTACAATTACATTTTCTATTAATCCACTTTTATTTATTTAAGTGATTAGTAGAGATAGTTCTTAACTAAACCAAAAACACTCATAATACATTATGAAAAAAAATAACTATACTTTTTTAAAGTTCTCAACTTTAATTTTAACCATTGCAGTACTTGCATGTTCAAATCCGGCGGATTCAGATCATGATCATGATGAACACCTTGAGCCAGTTGGATTTGTATTAAAAATGAACGGTACAGACCATGTGAAACAAGAAAATGGTACTGTTACAGGTTCATTCACCCTAACAAATGGCAATGAATCAGATCATGTAAATATCTATTATATAGCTGAAGATGGCGATGAATTTCAACCTCATACAGACGAAGGTTATTCTCTTGCAGCTGAATTTGCAAATTCAGATATGATGGAATTTGAATCTGAAGGTGATTGGGGATTTCATTTGCACCCAAAAGCAGTAGGTACTACTACTATGACACTTAAGTTAATGCATGGTGGTCATTCAGATTTCACGTCTCAAAACATTACGATCACAGTAAATTAAGTTGATATAAACATCATTACACCTTTAAACAATAATCACAACATTGAATGATGACCTCAATAATTAAACGTATGATTATAAATAAGAGATACATAAAATCTAACTCAATAAAATGTGATAGATGCGGGAAAAAAGACAAATGTCTCAGTTTAAAGTGTGTTTTGATGTTTTTATTTTCTTCATTTCTAAATTTACAATACGCATTTTCATACACAACAGATTTCTTCGTAAAAGAAATAAGCAATATATATGAAGTTAGCGGTAAAGTATTAGATAGTGAAACATTAGAACCTATACCCTTTGTAGCCTTACATATTGACAAAATTAATCGTTATACAATTACTGCAGCTAATGGTGAATTTATTTTTAATAACTTACCAAAAGGTGAGTATGAAATTGACATCAGTAGGTTGGGTTATAAAGAAAAGAGTATTGATATAAATTTGGAAGAAAAACTTAACATAAATCTATCAATAAAATTATCTGTCAATACTATTTCTACAGATTCTCTTATCGTTTCAGCTGATAATTATAATTCTACATCCCATTTAACAGGTAAAAGTTACAAGTTATACGGTGATGAAATTAGAAGGAATTTTGGAATCACACTTAGCGAAACTATTTCAAGAATTCCTGGGGTTGAAATGCGATCAAATGGAGTCTCAACTACAAGACCAGTAATTAGAGGGCTTGATGGCTACCGGGTTCAATTACGGTTAGATGGAAATATTATGCAAGATGTTTCTGCAACTTACTCTGATCATGCTGTAACAATGAATTCGGATAATGCCATTGAAATTGATATCGTTAAAGGACCGGAAGCTCTACAATATGGCAGCAATATGGTAGGTGGTATAGTTAATGTAATCAAAAATATAATACCCAACTCAATGCCCAAAAAATTAAATGGTGTAATCTCAATGTCGGGTGATTTAGCAGCTCCTGGTGGGGCTTTAGGGATTCAATCTAATATCCCCGTTGAATCTCAGTCATTATCTATTGGTTTAGATTTAAACGGAAGATATCATTTGGATCAAATTACTCCAATTGGTACTATCAAAAATACATACAATCAAAATACTGACAACACTATTGGGATAACTAAATTTACTAAATGGGGATATATAGGTGGCTCTTTTAACTCTTTTCTTTCTAAATATGGGGTTGCACCAAATGACAAAGGGCATCTAGAAGGTGTTGATATTGAATTGGAAAAATATAATGTCAGCGTTAGATCAGAGATTTATCCAAAAATTGATAAAATTTCTAGATTAAAAATTGACTACAATTTTGCTAACTATTTTCATTTAGAATTAGAAAGTCAATCTCCAAGAATAATTGGGATGGAATTTGGTCAAACAAATCATTCTCTAAATTTGTCAGGCAATCACAATGCTCTAGGTTTTTTTGACGAAGGAATTTTTGGAATAGACTATACCTATACCGATTACCTGGTTAATGGTGCAGGTACACCACACTCGGAGTCATATGATATAGGAGCCTTCTTGGTCCAGGAGATTGATTTCAATAGATTTAATTTAAAGATAGGTTCAAGATTTGACTATGCAAATAGAAATCCTAAAGTTCGAAAAGTAAGTGACTTAATTGGTAAACTGGAATCAAAAAATTATTATGCTTTTAGTGGTTCACTTAGTAGTACTATTATATTAACTAAGCAACAAAGTGTTAGTTTTTCTTCTGCCAGAACATTCAGACCACCTAGTTTGGATGAACTCTTTTCAGAAGGTCCTCATCTTGCTTCTTATTCTTTCGATATTGGGAATACGAATTTAAAGGCTGAAAGAGCATGGACTTCAGAAATCAATTACGAATTCATGAATTCTAGAGTTAAGATTTTCACTTCACTATTTAGAAATTATTTTGACAGCTACAACTTTTTTATGAATACCAATCAAACATCAAATCGTTACCCTGATTTGTATTATTACCAAGTTAAAGGTGTGGAAGCTGAAATGATGGGATTTGAAGGTGAATTATATTTTAGCATAACAAATAAACAATCCATCAAGTCTTCATTTAGCTTTATTAAATCAAACTTTAAAGAAGATGAGAATTCCGGTTTTAAGCCAATTCCATTTACGCCTCCCCTTAAAATATCAAACGAATATATTTTTAACTTTACAAATGGTAATACTGGGGTCATCTACACATTTAGTGACAAACAAGATAGAGTTGGTGAATTTGAAACAATTACCGAAAGCTACAACAAACTTGATTTTTATTTACAGTACAACCTTATTAATAAAAAGTATTTATTAAAAACTTCAACCTTCAGTACACTTTCAATAAACGTTCAGAATATTTTAGACACCGAATACTATAATCATCTATCCAGAATTAAAGATCTTATGCCAGAAATGGGTAGAAGATTTATGATTTCTTATAAAATATATTATTAGTGATTTATCAATCCTACCTAGAAACTCCAATTGGTTTTATAAGGATACTATCAAATGGGCAACATTTATATAATTTAAATTTCCAAGAGACAAATGGGCCAGAAGATCCTGATCAGATCACGGAGTGGACAAAAACACAATTAGCTGAATATTTCGAGGGAAACCGCACTTCTTTCAATATTCCGCTGTTACTCAATGGCTCTGAATTTGAATCAAAAGTATGGAATACTTTACGAGAGATACCTTATGGTAAAACAACATCCTACAAATTAATATCGGAAAAGATTGATCAGTCTAATACAATGCAAGCTGTAGGAGCTGCAAGTGGTAAAAATCCCATCGCTATTATTGTACCTTGTCACAGAGTAATCGGTAAGAATGGAGATTTGAAGGGCTATGCTTATGGAATTGAACGAAAAAAATGGTTACTCAAACATGAAAATTCATTGTTTATATAGCTATTTTATTCAAATTAAAGTGGTAGTTTAGCTTATATTTTTCTTGAGTTTAGCTTAATACAATTGAAATAACTTTAGACTAATTAGATATGCGTAAATGGCACTCTAGAAAGGATACTAGAAAAATACATCGTTGGGGTGCTTTTTTGGTATCCATTCCCTTTTTGATTGTTATTGTAACAGGTCTACTATTACAGTTAAAAAAAGAGGTAGAATGGATACAACCTAATACTGAGGAGGTAGCCATAGATACTCTTTCCATAAGATTTAGCGATATTTTAAATATTAGCCAGGGGGTCCTTGAAGCTCAAATTAAAGATTGGTCAGACATAGATCGCTTGGATGTAAGACCAGATAAAGGAATTGTGAAAGTTCGAGCAAAAAACAGGTGGGAAATTCAGATAGACTTAGAAAAAGGTACCATACTAAAAACCGCTTACAGGCGATCTGATATTATTGAGCAACTCCATGATGGTTCTTGGTTTCACGATGCCGCTAAGTTATGGGTATTTTTGCCATCTGGAATAATTGTATTAATCCTTTGGTTGAGTGGAATGTATTTATTCTTTGTTCCTATTTTAGTCAAAAGATCCCGCAGAAACTAAAAAAACATTTACTTTTAGTGTGCAGGTAATTGAAAAACAGCATTTTGTATCATCCTGGACGGACCAATCCAAAACATACGGTATTGCGTATTCTCTAAGAGCAACACCACTTTTCCCTGACCCATATTTTGTACTACAGCAAAGGAATTAGAGGCTGTTTTTTCTTTATTCTCTGGTGATGCATAACCTGAAGCAAGCAAGTCATTGGGATCCGAAGCATACCTACCAATAGCTAATAAATTTGAAGTAATCTCAAATACATCGGTAGAAAACTTTAGGGTATATAAATGTTCTTTCATACCAAATCCTAATGGATGAGTGTGATCTATGTGCGATTTAAATGCTGCACCAGGTATCCTTTGAAGTCCAGACTTCTTAGCCCTATCGGCATAGACGGTATATCCTTTATCTATTTGATCTTCATCATTTCTTTCGGGTTCATACAAAGAAACATTGGTAAAGCCACTTCGACTTTTACTCAACCAAGATGCCATACCTTCAGTACCTACTAATACACCACCCGATCGTACCCACTCTTTCATTTTATCCTGAACAGATTCAGTAAGTACTTGATCTATTCCTCCCCAAGCACCAGGAAATATCAATACGTCATACTCATCTAAATCCAATCCTGCCAATCGATTAGATCGAATTCGACTAATACCATATTCAGTCCAATAGTCTAAGAGATACCAAAGTTGACCAGCAGTATATGAATTAAATGGCTGATCGACCACCAAAGCAACTCGTGGAGCATGCAACGGATTAGAATCGGACGAAGCTAAATCTATACCCGTATCCATCCGACCTGTATTGAATGGTGTAATGCTAACCTTATTTTTTATGGCTATTTCTTCCATTGTACCATGTAGTTGATCTCCGTGGCCTAAATTTCTACCTACCAATACAATTATAGAGCCTCGAGAATAGATTTTTCCTGCATAACCAAATGACTCTGAGGCTGTTCTAACCCTAAAACCAGCATTCAGCATATCCCCAAGGGCATTGGGGGCAAATCGTTGTGCCCAATCCATCACATAAGCATAAGATGCTTTCTGTGTTAACGTTCCTGTTAAAGAGATTTTCTGATCAATACGTAACAGATTTGAAGGTAGATTTTCACTCCAGTAAGCATCTAAATTGTAAGCCATTGGCACTGTCCACGTAGACATATCGTACATAACAGAGTCTTTAATTTCTAGTTGTCGGCGAAAGAGTGTATGAATAAAAAGGTGAGCAGGTTGCTCGGTTGGAATCACAAAACTTCCTTTTTTAATAGTTCTTGTTTGCTCATCAGTATCCCAATAATCATAAGTATTAGTTAGTCGTTGATCTTGAGTGGTCTCATATACCTCAACCCCATGATCTAACATCAAATTAACAACATCATAACTGTAGGTTTGCTCATCCCCAGAGAGTATATAGGCTTTGGTATTCCCTTTTTGGTTCTTAGGATTTCGGGCTTCATTGAAGTACTCAAGCAAACCTATCCTATTTTCAACAGCCGTTTCAACCACAGCTAATGAATTGATATAATGATCAAAAATTCGTTGCCTAAGTGTTAAAACATATCCATCATCGGTATCAACAGCACGCCCACCCCTACTATGCCCTCCTTGTTCAGCGAGCATTCCAATACCACCCATCACACTGGGATAGGATGAGCCGTATCCTGGGTAAAAGAAATCAAAAGCCTCACGGGTAAAATAGTTTACTTGAGCCTCGTCAAAGCGTCTAACTGCACCTCTACCAAATTCATCAGCATAATCTTCATAGCTACGAGGTAGTTCATTATTTCGAGGAGTGGTACCAGGCATTAAAAAATAATTATTATTGGCACCTTGCTCATGAAAATCCATATGGACTTGTGGCATCCACTCTTGATACACTTTAATCCGTCCTCGTGACTCAGGATGGACTAACCAAACCCAGTCTCTATTCAAATCGAACCAATAATGATTGGTTCTTCCACCAGGCCACGTTTCGTCATGCTCAAGGTCATTCACATCGGTATTTAATACGTTAGTTTGCGAAGACTTATACCAGGTAATATATCGGTCACGTCCATCTGGATTTAACATAGGATCAATAATTACCACCGATTCTGCTCTCCATGACTTGGTTTGATCATCCTCTGCAGCTACTAATCTATATGCTGCTTGCATAGCAGATTCACTGCTTGACGGTTCATTACCATGCACATTGTAACTCATCCAGACGACCACTGGCATATCAGAGTTTGGTTCAATTTCATTGAACGCTAGTTGCTTATTATTCTTTTTAATTTCCATGACCTTAGTCATATTAGAAGCCGAGCTAATGGTGGCGTAGATCAAACTCCTTCCCTCATACGTGTTACCATACTCTTGTACTTGTATTCGATCTGAATTAATACCCAAGTACTTAAAATAATCTACAACTTGATAATGGTGAGTATATTCCTCTCCTAATTCATACCCTAGAAACTGTGCAGGAGACAATAATCCCTCGGCATAACTGAGTTTCTCATCAAAGGTGAATCGCTGAAAAACATCAGGGTCAAAATTAGTTGAATGTTGGGCTAAGAGGTTAGCAGTAAGACTTAGAATTATAAAGGTAAAGATAACTGCGCAGAGCAACGATCTTTCTTGAATTGAAGTCCAATAGTTCATAAACTTAAAATTAGATTATTTTTAATTTAAACAATTTATACCTTATGATCGGTTAAAATGTCAGCTTTTTACTGCTTACCCAAACGTGAGTTAATTAAACATAAAGGTGTGTGTATATTTTACCAAAATAGAACGCTGATCATAAGTAGGTAAACGTATTTCATTCTCATATTTATTTACCCAAGGCTGAGTTCCACTTTGATTTACAACCAACCAAAAATCTTGCCCCTCTCTAAAATTATAGCGTAACCTAATATTCGCTCCTATTTTTTCTGAAACATTACTGGTTTGAATAAAAGCATTGGCAGAAAACTTTCTATTTAGTGCATATGCTGCCTTAAAAGAACTTTGATGAACTGTAAAAGCAGTAATCTTGCGTCCGTCAATAACTGGAAAATGAAGTTTACTAATGCGGTAATCAAGCGAAAAATCCATATGTACATTAACTCTGTATTGTGGGCTAATAGATATTTCTCGAATGCTTCCATCATAAATTTGACCAATAGTCGATGACACTCTTCCTCTGAATTTATATTGCTCAGGACTTCCATAGCTTAATCCCCATTCTAGAAAACCATAATCATTAACCGGAATATAAATTCGAGATAACAAATTGAAGCCTTCATCCTGTAGTAGATGTTCCTGCCGGAGTACCAGTTCAGAGCTAATATTTCCTAAAGTTTTAAATTCTGTATCCCATTCTAAATTAATAAACCTAGATCGTAGATTAAAGCCATCATAACTCTGTATTGAATAATTGCGCAGTTGAATCCGTTGTTGTTTTATTCCACTATTTTCAGGTGCTATCCACCCATAACCAAGACTAGTATAATAATCGGCGGTGTTAGTAGTGCGTACAAAACCAATTCCTGGATTAAAATCCTCTCCTGTATAATTAATCATAAATCGGTAGAACCAACCGATATTTGATCTTCTGTCGACAGTAATTCTACTTGAAAGACCTGTAAACCCTAGAATATCCTGATTATAATCTGCAGTATTGTCTAATGTCTGGGCTATTTTAAATTGTACAAAACTCTCGTTCTTAACATTGTAATCCACATCAAATCCCACTACCAAGTTTTGTGTCCCATCAAACCCAAGTCGGTGAGTATAAATGCCACCAACATAACTCTGCGTGTTCAAGATTTGCTTTTTAAGTCTGATAACTCCAAAATTTTCAGCTTCAAAAGTTTCATAAGGTTGCGTTTGAATACTTAAAATACCTACATCTAAATCTCCAACCCTACCGGTAAGCCGAGCTCCTCCAATTATAGGGATTGGACTACCACCTGATAAGCCAATTCTTCTACTGTAAAAAAGTTTAGTTCTACCAAATGAAAAGTCGAATAAACCAGAGCGCTGCTGAAAAAACTGCCTTTTTTCAGGAAAATCAATAGAAAAACGAGTTAAATTTAACTGTTGTTCATCTGCCTCTACCTGTGCAAAATCAGTATTAGCAGTTAGATCGAGAGTAAGATCTGATGTAACATTGTACTTTATATCAAATCCAAAGTCTTGCTTCCAGGTTTCATTTTCAACATACTGGTTTTCTGAATCATTTAAATCAAAAATATCCTGAAAACCACTAAGTGAATAAGGGGTAAGATACAATGGTTTTGGTTCTTCCAGTTGAGAAAATTGAATTTCTTGGGTCTGGGAAGGTTTTAAATGGGACATTCTCCAGTTAGGTGGTATGTCAGGATATACATGTCGTTCGTTTCGCGAAGCAATCCAACGATATACAATTATACCCATTTTAGTCACACCATCGGTAACTTGATAACCTAGAGACGAAAAAGGAATACGCATTTCAGCATACCAGCCATTATCATCTCTTGTAGTTTCCACATCCCAATAAGTATTCCAACTCCCATTATATGCGTCCACACCTGCACCAAAATTTCCATCATTACTAATGGCAAAATCAACACGAACACCTTCAGGGTTTGTAAAAAAAGTAAGACCATTTTCATTATCATTAAATGAATCAAATACCACACCTATGATATCATCATTCGCTTGGTAGTCATCTCTTTGAAGGGTATTGGAAATTATTGTAGAAGCGTCTTTTGTTAAGTTTTTAGCTGCTAGGTATACATATTTAGCATCATATGTCATATATATCCGAGTCTCTTCAGACATTTCTGCCCGGTAAATAGGTGCTAATTGAGTCATTGGAAAAGAAGCTATTTGGTTCCATATTGGTTCACTTAACTTGCCATCAAGTTCAATTGTACCCTCTAATGGCTGTATTTTGATTGTTTCTTGTGTTACTGATCCATCATATTCTTGAGCTAGTGTATGAATGGGTATTAATAGCAACAGGAGTAAATAAACTGAATAGCGACCAATTACGCTAATAAGCTTGACCGTTTGATTAAAATAAGTAATAGTAGAAAATGCCAATGATATTTTGATTATAACAATGATATGCAGTGATTAGCATAACTAAATTTTAGCTATACAAGAAAGAACTATTATATCAACTCAAATAAGAACCAATAATACTGTAAAATTTGTTCCTGAATCGTTAATATTTGTATAATAATTACAGATTTTAATTACTTAAAATTAATCTGTCTCAAATACATATAACCAATTTTCTATATGCAAATCCCTAAAGCTTCCGAAGTAGTCAAATCGTATAAAAAAATTAAATCCTTTATTCATCACACTCCTATTCTTAATTCTACTGACTTAAATGAAAAAATAGGCACTAAGATATGGTTGAAATGCGAAAATTTTCAAAAAGTTGGTGCTTTTAAGTTTCGTGGAGCATGTAATGCTGTGTTACCTTTGGAAGCCAGTGTCGCGAAAAATGGGGTAGCTACACATTCCTCTGGTAATCATGGACAAGCGATTGCAAAAGCGGCTCAAATAAAAGGGATTCCTGCATATATTGTAATGCCTGAAAATGCACCAAAAGTAAAAATTCAAGCAGTAAAAGGTTATGGAGCCAAGGTAATTTATTGTGAGCCAACTCAATTGGCACGGGAACAAACGCTTAAAGACGTAATACATCAAACAAATGCTCACTTTGTTCACCCCTATGATAACTCTGATGTCATTTTAGGACAAGCGTCTGCAGCATGGGAGTTCCTACATCAAATACCAGAGTTAGAGCTTATCATCACACCCGTCGGCGGAGGTGGTTTACTAAGCGGAAGTATATTAGCTGCTGAAGCATTTCATGCAATACAAAAACGCCCGATATGCAAAATAATAGCAGCAGAGCCAGAACAAGCTAATGATGCATATAGGTCTATGATATCAGGCTCAATACAATCATTAACAAATGAGCAAACAGCGAATCCAACCATTGCAGATGGACTAAGAACTAACCTAGGCAATATTCCCTTCCAAATCATAAGCCGTGCTCATACACAAATTGTTTGTGTTAGTGAGGAATCCATAGTGCAAGCTATGAAGTATATCTGGGAACGTTTCAATATGATCATAGAAGCTTCTTGCGCCGTACCAATTGCCGCTCTTTTAGAGAAAAAGATAGCCCCAACATTCAAAAATGTCGGGGTCATAATAACGGGTGGAAATGTTGATTTGGATAATCTACCTTGGAATAAAGCCGGTTAAATTATTCGGTATCCAAATGAAAGTCTAATGACTGTAGTTGGCTTGAATTTGGACCAACCATAACTGAAAAGCTTCCCGGTTCTGCAACATACTCTTCATTATGATCATAGTACTTTAGTTTTTCTGTAGATATTTCAAAATTAAATGTTTTTGTTTCACCAGCCTTTATTATTTCTTTTTCAAAATATTTTAACTCTTTTATAGGTCGTGCAGCATTAGCAAAATGATCATGGATGTACCATTGCACGACTTCTTCTCCGTCTACATCACTTGTATTAGTGACATCTATTTGAACTAGAAGACTTTCTCCAGAATTCATTAATGTATCTGATATAATCGGCTGCCCATATTCAAAAGTACTGTAACTTAATCCGTACCCAAATGGATATTGCGGAGCATTAGGTCCATCGGTATAATGACTCCAGAACACTGTGGAGGCATCACCAGCACCAGGCACAGGCCTCCCTGTGCTTTTATGGTTATAATAAACTGGTATTTGTCCATGTGATAAGGGGACCGACATCGGAAGACGACCAGATGGATTATAATCACCGAATACTACGTCAGCAATGGCGTGTCCTGCTTCAGTACCTAAATGCCAAGAATACAATATTGCCTCACTTTTTTCATACAACCAAGATGCAATAATTGGGCGACCAGACATGATAATCACTACTACTTCATCGTTGACTTCTAGAATTTTCTCTACTAGCCTTTTCTGGTTTTCAGCCAAACCAATATCCATTTGACTTCTTCCTTCACCTGTTTGATATGCATCTTCACCAACTACAAGAATGACTTGTTCATGCTCTTCAGCTAAATTTATAGCTGCTTGATATCCGGATTCATCTTCAACTGAAAATGTTAATTCCATAGGAAATGAACGATTACCTTCAGTGAGCATGTAGCCCGCTTCAAACTCTACTTTTGTATCCTCACCTAATTTCGCTTCGATTCCCTCCAAAACAGAAACTGCCGAATTCTCAATGGCTTGAGCACGCCAATTTCCCAAGGGAGAATCTTTATCTTGGGCTAATAAGCCAATTACTGCTATCGACTCTCGCTTTTTACTTAAGGGGAGTAATTGTTCTTTATTCTCAACTAAAACAATCGAGCCTTGTGCTGCTCTAAGTGCTACAGCATGATGGGCTTCATTATACACGAGTTCTCCTTCTCTTTTGAGATCATTGTATAAATAAGGATCGTCAAATAATCCTAAATGGAACTTTACTCTAAGAACTCGCCTAACAGCATCATCTACCAGTGAGATATCTACTTTTCCTGAATCAACTAGATCCTGTAAATATTGTTGATAGCCTTCTGATTCCATATCCATGTCACTTCCTGCTTCTATGGCCATTTCGGTGGCAGTTTTTAAGTCGGGAGCATATCCATGTGCAATCATTTCTCGCATTGAACCCCAGTCTGACACTACAAAACCGTCGAATTTCCAGTTCTCTTTTAATTGGGTTCTTTGTAAATATTCATCACCCGTTGCTGGGATGCCATTTACATCATTAAATGAATTCATAACCGAAGCTACCCCTTCTTGTACTGCAGCCTTAAAAGGTGGTAAAACTACATTTAATAAGGTATTTCTTGATAATTCTGCGGTATTATAGTCCCTTCCAGATTCAGCGAATGCATAGCCTGCAAAATGTTTAACTGTTGCAGCTATAGTACCTGTTTCCGATAGATCAACTCCTTGAAAACCTCTTATTTTTGCACGAGCAAACTCTGATAATAGATAAGGATCTTCAGATGTACCTTCCATAACTCTACCCCAACGAGGATCTCGACCTACATCTATCATAGGAGCAAAAGTCCAGTTAATTCCACCAGCAGCAGCTTCAATAGCTTGTATTTTCGCCGTTTCCATCATTATTTCGGTGTCAAAACTAGCTAATTCGGCAATTGGAACTGGGAACATAGTTTTATATCCATGTACAACATCGTAACCAAACATCAATGGTATACCTAGTCGACTATTCTCTATAGCAATTTTTTGAGCCGCCATAGTTGCCTCTACTCCAATAACATTTAGCATAGAACCAACTCCACCATTTTTAAGTAGATTGTAACGGGCTTGTTGATACTCTCCTTGAGGTACAGGACCAGTCACATCCCAACTACCATTATGCAAATTTAGCTGCCCTATTTTTTCTTCGAGAGTCATCTGATTCATAAGCACAGTAACCTTTTCTTCGATTTCCGGTTGAATCAGCTTAATTTGTGCAAATATTGCCTGAGATTGAGAAACTACTAAAGCGATGTAGAATAAGGTGATAGATGCAGTTTGTAAGCGTTTTATAAACATTATAAATGATAAAAATTATTATTTGGTTAAAGATTCAATATAGACTTTTTTGTAAAATTTGTGAATAATGTCACAAGATTATTGCAATTTTTGCGCAGCAACTTTAAAACATCTAAATGGCCATAGCAGCTCATAATAAAGTCTTATAAGAGGACTATATATCGACCTTTTCGGAAAACTGTAATTCATATAGATTTGCATAGACCCCTGCTGTATGAAGTAATTCCTCATGAGTACCTGATTCAACGAGTACACCCTTTTCTAATACCAGTATACAATCCGCATGTTGAATCGTGGATAGCCGATGCGCTATAACTAAGGTAGTTCGATTCTCCATTAAACGTTCAAGTGCCTGCTGGACTTGGCGCTCTGACACCGAATCTAAGGAAGATGTTGCTTCATCTAGTAATAAAATGGATGGGTTTCTAAGTATAGCTCGTGCAATAGCAATACGCTGCCGCTGACCTCCACTTAATTTAACTCCCTTTTCTCCAATTAAGGATTGATAGCCATCAGACATTTGAGTAATAAACTCATGGGCATTTGCATCGATTGCTGCCTGTTCAATTTCTGATCTGGTCGCATCCAGTTTCCCATATCGAATATTTTCATAAATACTGGTTCCAAAAAGGTGGGTTTCTTGAGGAACAACGGAAATAAAGGATCGTAAATTACTTAAATCCCAATCATTCACTGGGACTCCATCTACTCTTATCTCCCCTTTGGTTGGATTAAAAAATCGGGGAATAAGATTTAATAAGGTAGTTTTACCTGCTCCACTTTCCCCTACTAGTGCAACGGTTTGGCCGTCATTTATTTCAAAATTAAGCGTATCCAAAACTTGCTTACCATCCTCATAATTGAAACAAAGTTGATCAAACTCCACCCTGCCTTTAATAGTATTACTGCTATAGCTGTTTTTTTCATTGAACTTATCACCATGTTCTATCTTTTCTTGTTGCAATTCGAATAAACGCTCAGATGCACCTGCTGCGGTGTTTACAGCAGTATATAATCGAGATGCCAGGCCTACTGACCGGCTTATATTCAAGGCATACACAATGAATGCTACTAAATCTCCGGCTGAAAGACGAGCTGATAATACTTCCCTGCCACCATACCAAAATATCATCACCAAGGTACCCATAAACATAAGACCTACTCCTGCCCAGAAAACTTGGGTCAGGACTATTTTATGCCTAGAGGTAGCAAAGAGTTCTTCGGTTGCTTGTCTATAGCGATTTATTTCATACTCTTCTCTGGTGAACGACTTAACCACTCGTATGGCACTCAAGGTTTCTTCTGCTATTGCAGTGGTATCTGCTAACTTATCTTGAACATTCTTAGACAAGGCTCTTATTTTCTTTCCAAAGTACCTTGTAGTAATTGTTACGACCGGAACAGTTAAGAAGAGAACTAAACTCAATCGCCAATTTAAGATTACCATGAGGCTTACAGAACCGATCATTGTAATGCTAATTGTAATGATCTGTGGGAGAGAATCAGTTAGGGCCACTCGAATGGATCCTACATCATTACTTAATCTGGATGTTAACTCTCCCAATCTTCGATTAGCAAAAAAACTGAAACTCAATTTTTGTAAATGAGCATATATAGAATTACGCAAATCGGTTATGACTCGCTCACCTACCCATTCAATATGATAGTTGCCCCCAAATGTAAAGATCGCTTGAGCTAGAAAGAGTCCAATCAATCCCAAAGAGAGTTTATTTAGTAATGTATAATTTTCTTGCTCAAAAACGGCATCTAGTAATGATCGCAATCCAAGGGGCACCGTAAGCCAAATTGCAGAACCCACTACTACCAATAGTATGGCTGAGAAAAATCTAGTTTTATATGGTAAGCTTAATTTAAATATATCTTCTAGGGTTTCTAGTAAGGTCTTAATAGAAACCTGTTCTGGATTCATTTCTTTCATGTGATAGCCGTATATTTAATCAAATATACTATATTCT
>CETK01138956.1_pt1 | contig 16802 bp, 8 predicted proteins | sample 361431 | NCBI WGS metagenome assembly CETK01 (sample SAMEA2622452, study PRJEB7988) | marine metagenome | biome: marine biome (ENVO:00000447); feature: surface water layer (ENVO:00002042); material: "saline water (ENVO:00002010), including plankton (ENVO:xxxxxxxx)" | depth 5 m | reverse complement strand
GGTCGAGATGGTAATCCAACTAAGGGTAAAACTAACTAAGAGGAAATTATGACAACCAACACTCCAAATCACGATCTAGAACACGAGGTGTATATTGATCCCAAGGATCATAAGGAGCATATCAATCATGGTATGATTGAATATACTGAGGAGGATTTGAAGATGCACAATGATGCCTTCCATGCTCACTCAGAGGATGAAGTTAATAATAATGATGGTAAGATTAATGACTGGCATACAAGGCACGAGGACAAGCATTTAGAGGTATATTGTGATAATCATCCAGATTCTCTGGAATGTAGAGTATACGACGATTAAGGATGTCAGTAGAAGGAGGAGGATTATTTAATCAACAGTTTCTTGGCCAAGGATTCAATTGGTGGATTGGTCAAGTTTCTGATGACTCCTATTGGCGAGATAATATTAATGCTACAAAATTTAAGGATAAAAAAGCTATTCCTGGTTGGGGATATAGGTATAAGGTAAGGATTTTTGGTCTTCATGATGCAGGTGAAGGTGGAATTGAATCTAAGGATCTTCCTTGGGCAAATATAATGTATCCTGTTACTGCAGGTGCATATCTGCAGAGTTCTGGTCAAACTCCTATGATCAGACAGGGTAATATTGTTTTTGGTTTCTTCTTAGATGGATCTGAACAAGATCAACCTGTTATTATGGGAGTAATGGGAAATAATTCCCAGACAGACTTAGCAACTAAAATTGGTGATAATAGAGTTAGTAATACCCAACCAGGAAAATTAGCAACAAGTGGTTTTGCTGAAGTAAACGTAGATTATAAAGGGACTAGTAAACCTGATGTTCCAGATGGTGATAAGGTAGTTGATAAACCAAAAGATCCTAAACAGGCAAAGCAACTTGCTGATAAAGTTCCTGGTGTTAAATTAAATAAGTTTGGATTACCTTCTAATCTTCCAATAACCCCAGAACAACAAAAATTTATTAATAGTGCAAAAGCAGAAGCAGAAATAATTTTAAAGGATAATCCTGGTTTTTCTAAATTAGCACAAGAAAATTTAATTAAAGATAGAGTTGCTTCAGGAATGACAGCACTCAAAAAAGAAGCAAATTCATTTAGATCTCCTGTAAATCCAGGAGCAACAATTGAATCTGAATCCCCTCATATTACAACTGCTGCTAATATTAAATTAGATGAGGTATTTTGTAAAAAGAGAGTTTTATTAAATCCAGATAATATCGTTGAGTCTTGTAATAAAGCAGTGCAGACTGATATGGATAATATGACACAGAGTATTGATAAGGCTATGAACGCACTATCAAGTTATACTGATGCTGTTTCAATTACAGAGGGAGTTAGAAATCTAAAAAAAGTTATTAGTGATTCTTCTAAAACTCAATCCAAATATATGAAAGTTATGATGGATAAGGTAATGGAATATAGTGAGAAGAAATTAAATAAAGAAATGACTGCTGCAGTCTCTGCATTACCTGCAAGTAAAAGATGGCACATGCTTGACCTGAAAGATAATATGACTCAAAACATGTTGTCAAGTTTTAATGAGATGACAGGAGGTATGAGTGGTTTGATGGAAGGTGTATTAAACAATATGTTAGGTTTGGATGATACTGATGATGGACCAGGATTAATATCTCAAGCATTAAATGCTGCATTTAGTGATACATCTACAGGAGATGAAAAACCAAAAGCTAAACCTAGAGTTCCTGTTTGTGTGTCTGAGGATGCCATAGCTACTATTTTAGGTGCTAATAAAAGTAAGATGGATGAAATGAATAATAATATAATTGATGGTATGGATACATTTATAGGTGATATGATGAGTGAGATGTCTACTGCAGGGGGAGCCGCAGGTGGTATTACCAGTATGCTTTCTAAGTTGCAAGATATTAAAGGTAATATGACATCAGCATTAAATTTTGAGAATGTTAAAATGAATGTTTTTCCCTTTGAAATTCCACCAAATAAAGCAGTTTCTGATTACTACCAATTTTGTAGTGGTGGATCTGGGACAAAAGCAAGTCAAATATTTAGTAAAGCAGCAGTTACTGAACAGTTTGTTAAACCTAAAGACCCTATTCTTCGTGAAGATGTTCAACAGTTTGCTCAACCAACAAAAGCTACTTCTAATGTTGACTTGACAGATAATCCTTCTTTTACTCAAGATGAGATTGATGCTGCTGTTGCTGACGAAACTGAGTTTGAAATGTTCTAATAAATAACTGTTATAGAGAACTAAGATATGTCATTCGATCTTTTCGGACAAACAACTAAATGTGATATTAAGGTTGGATACATTTCAACTGATAGAGGTTATGTTGATAATATTGGCCTTTATGAAGCAAATGTTGAAGCCAAGTTAAATCCTGGTACTCAGTTTATTTTTACGAATAGAGATAAGGTAGAATATCTTAATATAAACGAGGTTAATAAATTAGTTCCAGCAGACATGCTTCCAGATAAAATAACTGCAAATGGTGGTTGTAGTGGTATTGTTGGATTAAACTTAGAAGGAGATACAAGTAAAAGTATTGATGATGCATTTAATCTTACTACTCCTATTGTTGGAGGAACTACTAAAGACGGTGCTAGTGATGCAAGAGATAAAACAGCAGTTGATTTCTATGGTGGTGGTGGAGTAGGAGTTCAGGCAGCTCCCATTATAGGTATTGATGGTTCTGTATTAGCAGTTAAGGTTATTCATGGTGGGTATGGATATCAATATCCCCCTATAGTTGATATAAGTGATGATACAGGGCAAGGATCTGGTGTGGTTGCTCAAGCATTCATCAAGACAAGATCATCCGATGATGCAGTTTTAATAGAAGAATTTGATGCAGAAGAAGATTATGAAGAGTATGATTTAGAGACTTGTGCTCCTGAAATGATCAGGGAAAATATTGGTTATGGGCAGAGATGGGATCCAGATGGTAAAGACTTGGGAAAGTGGGATCCTAATGTTTATGTGTCACCCACTAAAAATAGAGTAGATCCTATCCGTTATGAGATTGAGAAATATCAAAAGTTTCTTGCGACTTTAAAGGATGGCACTCGTATTGATGGTAATAGAATTAAAGGATGGTGGACAACTAGGAATAGAATACCTCTAAGAATAACTTCTCCAGATAAAGTTACAAGGGAAAAATTTGATGTTCAACATTTTGCATGGGGTGGATTAAAATCAAATTCTTCTCCTACTCTTCCCTTAACATCTGGAGGAAATTCTTCCAAGTCTACTGATTTTATAGAGTCTTCTTTCCTTGTTTACACATCAGGTGGACAAAGAAGAGATTTAAAATTTATATTTACATCAACAGTTGGAAATCATAGTTTTGTGATAAAAGCAGATGATTACAAGGATAATGCATCAGCAGAGGAAATAAAAATTAAAGTCGCAAGAAATGTAAAATATAAAGTAGTAACAACTAGTAGAAAGGGAATTAGAGATCAAGGACTTTTAAAAAAAGGGACTTTTGGTACAGGTGGAGATATTGCTAAACGTAGTGGTACAAGTGATGCTATTTTTTCTGATATTGCCAAGACTGCTCCTGATGATGATGATTTGCAAGTACGATGTAAGTTGGGAACATTCTCTATCAATGATGGTAATATAATTTTTGAGCTTAAGGATAATTCTGCTTACAATGTATTATCTGTTGCTAATAAAGGTGTTGCTGTAGCAAATTCTAAGGATACTAAAAATTCATTTATGAATCAGTATGCAATATCTCCTATTCCTCCATCAAATGTACCTGGTTCCGATAATGCAGGAAAAACTTATACTTTTGAATGGGAAGAAGAATTTCCATATGAAGGAGATTATATTTTTAATATTCAATGTGATAATGAAGCAAGATTGTTTATTGGTAGTGATCCAATTAGTAATGATTTTCACATAGGAAAAGGTGGTGCTGCAGGGCATGTCTTGTCAGGACCAGCTTCTATTAAAAGACATATGGAGGCTGGATTTGCTAAAATTACTTTAGATCTTTTTAATCATCACATAAAAGAGATGAAGAAGATTCAAACTGATGTGGTTCCAACTTCTGATGAAGTTAATTTCAATATTAGTATTTCATCTTTATTTGCGAATGGTATTACTATTGAAGGTTTGGGAATAGATGTTTCTAAGGAATATGGTGAAGGAAAGGATATAAAAGAAACAATTACAAAGAAAGTTGAATATGGAAGAGTTTATCCTGTCAAGATGAGAAGTAGTGGTTTTAAACAAGAAACTTCTCCATCAACGGTAGTAAATTTTACTGGATTAAATGCAGCAAATAATCCAATTAATGTAACTAATAATGGAACTAGACTTGCTCTTAAAGATGGTGATGGTACTGATACTAATGCTTCATTTGTAATAATAAATGTGACTGGAGGAACAGCAAAGTTTTCTGCAGATGGTAAAGGTATAGATGTTAAGGGTGATAGTGTTCAAGTTACATTAAATTTATCTTGGAATGATAATCCAAGGACTGCAGGTACAGCAGTTGGTAGTATTAAGATTGGAAATAAAATATGGACACAATCTGGTAGAAGTGGTAGTCAATCTCATACAGTAACTTTATCCAGTTCTTCCTCTAGTTCAGGTAATTCATCTACTATCAAATTAAAAACTAAAGGTGAAAAAGTTATAACAGTGGAAGATCTTCCTGGCCAAGCAGCGGGATCTGCAGGTGTTGGTTTCTTTGATGATATTATATGTTCTGTTAATAATGGAAGATTTTATGGTATAAGTGGCAGTAGTTGTAATTTTATAGTAGATGCTCCTGTAGGTAATAAAGGAGGTTCTAATCAAAGTCAAAAAGGAGAAAGAGCAAATGTATTCAATACAATTGATTATATAAACAAAGCAAATAGAAAGTTATGGAAGATAAATTCTAGTGTTGGTAAAGATGCTAGTTTCATAAATCAATTTGGTGTTCTTCCTTTCGATCCCACTGCAGTTGCGAAGGTAGAAAAGAAAAGATCAAAAACTGTTGAAGTTTCACCCACTGGAGCACCTCCTAGTGTAAAGTTTGAGGTTGGTGATGATGGAAAAACTTATCTAAAAGTTATTGGTAATGGTAGAGTAAAGGTTGGTTTGCAATTAAATGTAAATGATAATCCTAGAAGAGCAGGACTTGCTGTAAGAGAGGTAAAGATACAGGCAGATGATGGTGAGATCTTTATGAAGAGAGATTGGGTCACAAGAGCTACTGATAGGGGAATTGGTGTTTTTAGTGCTGGTAAAAAATATGAAGTAAAGATACTTGGTGGAGTTGGTAGACAACCCATTCCCAATAATGCACAAGACACTATTGGTTTATTGGATAGTCATGGAACTGATTGGAATGCTGATGTAAAAATTACTAGTATTACTCAACTTTCAACTAATAAGCAAATTGAAGAAAGTTATTTTGGATATCCTGATTATCCTAATGCATCAACTGATGATTATGCAGGATTCCATGAAATTATTTGGGATAATATTACTTTCCCTGAAGATGGAAATTATGCCATTTCAACGATGGTTGATGATAATGTTACTCTCACATTTATTAAACCAAATGAAAAAGAGATTGTTATAGAAAAAGAAGGATTTAGGATTCGTGGTGATGGAAGAACAGGTAAGGGTAAATCTATTGAGATAAAATATTTTAAGGCTGGAACTTATACATTGAAGGCACTACTTGAGCAAATTCCAGGTTCTGCTTTGGCAAATGGTAATCCAATGGCACTTGCTGTTGATATAAAAGCTGCATTTCTTAGTGATGAAATTGAAGTAATTTCTTCTAAATCTTGGAACGAAAATCCTATGGGAATTGCGATGACTATCGATTCTCCTATGGCTCCAAAACCCAAGGAACCTCCACAGATACAAGAAGGTAGATGTCCTAATAATCCTATTTGGACTACTAGATCTGTTAAAGATGTTGATCAGACATGGTATCCAGTAAGAGTTGATGCTTGGAGTAAATTTACTAATAGATATGGAATCTCCCCTCTACCTCCTTTAGGATTTAAAGGAACTGATGGTGCTGGAACTGTTTATAGAAATACTTGGAGAGTACCATTACCATATAAAGGATTTTATGGAGTAAAGGGAACTGTAGATAATTTTGGAAAACTTTTTATTGATGGTGTTGAGGTTCTTGGACCTAATGCTGATAAAAATTTTGATAATTTTAATAATGCTGCACCTAAAGCCAAGAAAATATTTTTAGAGAAGAAAACAGTTAAAATTAGTGTTGAAGTTGAAAATGAAAAACAATTTATCTACAATACAATAGATAAGAAAATTTTTAGCACCGCAGATTGGGCATCTAAACAAACTCAAACAGAAACGACTATTGAAGGTCCGAAGAATGTTGATGTTACATTTAAGGTAAGTTCTGCATCTCTTTATGCTAATTCAATTACGTTATTTGATGGTAGTTTATTAAGTGCTCCTTTATTCAGCGACTCAAAAGAGTATGGTGGACCTAATATAAAGGAAACACATAGTCATAATATTGAAGTTGGTAAAGTATATGATGTTAGATTGACCAGTAGTAGTAAAAGAACTGTAGCAGGTGCATCAGGTATTGAATTTACTGGATTAAATGCAGCAAATAATCCTATTAATGTTACAAATAATGGAAAAAGACTTGCATTAAAAGATGGTGATGGCACTGATACTAATGCTTCCTTTACTATTGAGAGTGGAGATGTTAAGTTCTCTGCTGATGGTAGGGGTTTAGTAGGAACTGGAAGTGTTAAATTTACTTTATCATGGAATGATAATCCAAGGACTGCTGGAGTTGCTGTTCAAAGAATTAAGATAGGAACCACAACGTGGACACAATCTGGTAGAAGTGGTAGTGAGACACATACTGTTCAGATTGGTGCTTCAAGTGCTGGTGGTAATAATAATTCTAATATTCAATTGAGAAATAAAGGTAAGAATGTTATACAGATGGAAGATTGGACTGATAATGATTGGGCAGATATTATATGTTCTGCTACAGAAGGTGAGTTTTATGATTTACAGGGTAGGAATTGTAAGTTTAGAGTTCCTCCTACAAGTAGAACTGAAATAGTATATGGCAAAGGTCTTACTAGTGGGTCATCAAAGGGTGGTGTTAGTTATTCTGGACCACCATTAGCAACTTATGCAACTGGAACATTAGGACCATTTATTACTCCATCATTTAATGGTGATGAAGATTATATTGCTAATTTTAATGGTAAGACTTGGACTATGACATGGAGTGGTGTGGATTTTGATGAAACAGGAACTTATGACATACAGGCAGAAGCAGATGATCTTTTAATTATAAAGATTGATGATACTGAAGTTGCAAAAGCTGAGGTTGCTAATGGTATAACAAAGAGTCAGTTTAATGTTACTAAAGGAAAAAGAACAGTAGAATTGACTTTGACTAATATACAACTTAATCTACCATTCTCATCTAATCCTACTGTTGCTGCTGTAAAAATTACTAAGAAAACACAAGTAGCAAAAGTTGATCCAAGAACAGGAACTGCACAGGGTAGACCTTGGATAGTTAATCCTCTTGGTGTTTCTGCTGTTCTTATTCCACCACCTTGTCCTAAGAAGATAAATGGTGTTGGTATTGTTACTGCTGTTATTATTACAGATCCAGGAAATGGATTTCCTGCTGATCCCACACCACCACCTGGCACTCCTCCTGCAGGTCCACCAGTTATTTTGGAGTTGGTTGAAATTATTGGAGAACCTGGTATAAATTATGGACCTGATGATCGGGTATGCGTTATAAACACCGAAACTGGTGAGGAGGTATGTTATGTTCCTCCTAAAGACCCAACTACAGGAATACCTCCTTTTAAACCCTCTGAAACTCCTCTTTCAGAAGGAGATCCAGGAGATCCTGGTACTGGAGATGGTCCTGATAGAGATCCTGAAGATTCAGATATTGTAAGTGATTTAGGAGATCCTGGACAAAGAAAACCTCCAAATGGATTTAGAACATATCCTCAAGTAATAGTAAGAACTAGTACTGGTATAGGATATAAACCAATACCTATATTAAGACCTGTTGTAGATCCTATTGGGGTTGAACCTGATAGACTAATTCAGGTTACTGATCTTCCTGGCTTGAAACAGACTGGATACTATGATGGTAAACCTTATTATGGTGCTGTTTTCTTTGAAGATGGTATTCGTTATGCAGGATACTATGACACACCAGGTCAAAAGGTTCAGATATATGATACTCTACAGGAGAGCATCGATGCTGAAGTCACCACACCTCCATCTGCAATTCAGAGACAGGGTACTGACATCAACAGCAATAATCCTCGACTTAACATTCCTGGAACTCCCGATAATCTTACTTAATTAAAATGCCTACAGCTGACAATCAAAAACTGAATAGAGGTGATGATGAAGGACAAGCCAAATCAAATTATAGTGCCGTAAGATATGGTACTGATAAGGGTTCTATTAAGTTTGGTACTATTGATAAAAAAGCAGTTGTTACTTCTGGAGTTCAACTTGATACACCTGATGGTCGTCATCAATTAAATTTGGAGATTGATGGTGAAAGAAAAGGGTGGACAAGTTCTACTAGTCCTGGTAATTTTCAGGTTGAATGTGGGTCTGATAGGGAAGAGGCAGATGATACTTTAGTATTGAATGCAGTTAATGGAAATATCTGTATTACTGCTCATAATGGTAAGATTAGATTACAAGGAACTGATATTGAATTAGTTGCGATTGGTGAAGGTAATACAAAGGGTCACATCAAATGTACTGCTAGTGAAACCTTTACAGTTCATGAAACCAAGAAGATAATTTTAGATTCTAAAATATTGACTAAAATTTCAAGTACTGGTATTATGGATATAGCTGCTAATAGTTGCTTGAAGATTTATGGGTCTATAATTAGAGGAGTAACTGATGCCTGTGCTAAGAAAGACTCTAAGACAGGTGGACAAAGATTACAAAAGGAAAACAATCAAGTATAGGAGGGATAAAAATGTCTTGGGGATTTGACGATATAAATTGTGGGGGAAGACTTCAGGTAGGCACAGGGATTGTTCCTGCTATTAAAGAAGGTGATGAAAAAATAAATGGATCTATGCACGCTGAAGGTCCAGTAGTTTTTGGTGGTCCTACTGAGTTTCCAGATAATGTTGCCACTCTGATGGTAGGTAGAACAAAGAATGATGATAAGGATTGTGTACCAGCAGATCGTTCACTTTGGGTAAAGGGTAATACAAGATTAGAAGGTGATGATGGAACTCAATATACATTAAATGTGACTGGTGATGTTAATATTATAGGAGATACAAAACAAAAAGGAGATACAAAACAGACAGGAACAATTAATGCTACAACTTTTATTGGTGCTCATACAAGTGGTAGTATAACTGGTGGTGTTGGTGGTAAATCCGCTGGAGCAAAACCTTTTGACATGCCTCATCCTACTAAAGAAGGATATAGGTTAAGGCATACTTGTCCAGAGGGTCCGTCAAATGATGTATATTTTAGAGGAAAGATAAGAAATAGGACTACAATAAAATTTCCTACATATTGGAAAGATTTGGTTGATCATACAACAATTACTGTAAGTCTGACTCCAATAGGAGCACATCAGAATGTGATTGTAAAGAGAGTAGATGAAAATAAAATTTATTTACAAGCACAAGGTGGAATGCCCATCAATTGTCATTTTCATGTATTTGGCACAAGATCTGATATTGATAGATTGACTCCAGAATATGAAGGTACAACTCCTGCAGATTATCCTGGTAATAATGATGATTATCAGATAGCAGGATACAATAAGGTTAATTAGGAGGTATTATGGCAAATTATTACAGTTATTTTGATGATAGTACAGCAGGTCAAAATACTAGAGATCAGATTGATGATGAATCTGCTATTTTTGGAATGGGAGTTAGTCAGGATATTAATTGTGGCATCACCACCGTCTCCACGTTAAAAGTTGGAACTGGTGCAACCATAGAATCGAATGGTAATGCAACTTTAGGTATTCTGACAACATCAAGTGTAATTTGTAATACTACAACTATTCCATTTTATCCTCCAGTTGTCACTACTACTCAAAGAGATGCAATGACTGTTACAGCAGGTGCAATGGTATATAATTCATCAACAAATAAACTTAATTATTATAATGGAAGTGCTTGGAAAGTGGTTTCGGTTGACTAATTTACCATTTTGCGGTATGATTTTATATAAATGAATGCTTTCTTTATGGAAGAAGAATATTTGTCTCGTTGTGTCGTAGACACCGTTAGAAGAACTGTTCACATCTATTCTAATGAGGGAGATAAGAAGACTGTAGAGTGTGATACTCCTGAAGAGTTCATAAGCGTATTAAACTACGTTCGTGAACATGCCCCTGTTGATACTGTATCCTACGTTGATCCTATTTGATTATGGTTTATTTTATTGGTCTTGCGATGATTGTCACCGTTTGTTTATTTGTTTATTATCTTGGACTTTATAATCCACATTAAACGATAAATAAAACGGAGGAAAAATAATAGAAAAATGAAATACCTCATACACACTCAATATTGTTGGTATGATACTAGTGATGGTGAAAAACTTGTTCTTATGTATTTCATTCAGAATGTTCCATTCACCTTTGATGAATTACCTGAAGTTGCAAAAGAAGATTCAGAAATAGTTTCTCTTGCTAATGGGCAAAAGAGATGGAAAGAAGATGATCTTTATATGGCATACTCTTACTTAATGCAAGAAGAGTGTAATCCGATGATATTTGAGTTAGAATTAGAGAACCCTGAATTAGTGCCAATTGATTGAAGGGTTTTTGTGATGATAAATAATCCATAACAAGAACTATAGTTGAGTAAGATGGGTCTTTCCAGATTAGATAATTTTTTAAAATCGACGAGAGGGAACATTCTCTATGTGAATCCAAATGATTTGGATGCAACAGATAGTGTAGAGAATCAAGGTAACTCATTAACTCGACCTTTTAAAACAATTCAACGTGCTTTAGTTGAAGCATCAAGATTTTCATATCAGAAGGGATTAGATAACGATAGATTTGGTAAAACAACAGTATTAATATATCCTGGCGAACATACTGTAGATAATAGACCTGGTTTTATTCCTGATGGATCTGATAATTATAGACTTAGAGATGGAACAACATCTGATAATTTCCCACCATTTGATTTAACAAGTAATTTTGATTTAGATTCACCTAATAATGAACTTTATAAGTTGAATAGTATTCATGGTGGTGTAATTCTTCCTCGTGGTACTTCACTTGTTGGTTTAGATCTTAGAAAGACAAAGGTAAGACCTAAGTATGTTCCTGATCCAGAGAATGATGATATTGAAAGATCTTGTTTATTCAGAGTTACTGGTGGATGCTACCTCTGGCAGTTCTCTATGTTTGATGGAGATCCTAACGGTAAGGTATATAAGGATTATACTGCTAATGAGTTTGTTCCTAACTTCTCTCATCACAAATTAGCATGTTTTGAGTATGCTGACGGTGTTAATGAAGTTAAGATTAACGATGAGTTTATAGCAAACTATACAACAGATAGAACTGACCTTACCATGTATTATGAGAAGGTTGGTCTTGCATATGGACAATCTTCTGGTCGTGCTATTGAACCAGACTATCCATCTACATCAATTGATATTCAAGCAAAGATTGATGAATATCGTATTGTTGGTTCTACTGGTGCTTCCGTAGGAATTACCAGTATTTTTGCAGGAGATGGGACAACTACTTCTACTACCGTTACCGTTACTCTTGAGAGTGCGATTACAGGATTAGATGTAGACACTCCAATTGTAGTTGATGGTATTTCTGCTGCTGGTTATGATGGTAAGTTTGTTGTATCTGATAGACCTAGTTCTACACAGGTAAAGTATCAGGTTCAAAACTCTCCTACAACTCCTAACCCCTCTGCAACAGGTTCTACATTAACTCTTTCATCTGATACAGTTACTTCTGCATCACCTTACATCTTTAACTGTTCTTTAAGATCAGTTTATGGTATGTGTGGTATGATTGCGGATGGTAAGAAAGCAACTGGATTTAAATCTATGGTTGTTGCTCAGTTTACTGGTATTGGACTACAGAAAGATAATAATGCATTTGTAAGATTTAATACTGATGATATTCCATCTGGTAATTATGATACAAGTTTAACTGTAGATAATTTAAGCACAAACTCAAGGGCAATTTATAAACCATCTTATAGAAACTTTCATGTTAAAGTAACTAATGAAGCAGTCATACAGGCTGTGTCTGTATTTGCGATTGGTTATGCACAACATTTCTTAACTGAGAATGGTGGAGATATTTCTCTTACAAACTCTAACTCTAACTTTGGTGCTGTTGCACTTTCATCTAAGGGATTTAGAAATACATGCTATTCACAAGATGATGTAGGATATATTACACATATTATTCCACCAAAGACAGTTCCACTTACTGAAAGTGCAATTGAATTTGAGTCGATTGATGTTAATACTACGGGTAAGGCAGTTGGTGTTGGATCTACAGGACATTTATTCCTTTATAATCAAACTAACCAAGATGTAAAACCTGAGAATGTACTAGAAGGATATAGAGTTGGTGCAAAGAAAAGTGATCAGTTAAATGTTCTCGTTTCTTATGCTGGATCTGTAACTGAATACAGTTCTCGTATCACTATGCAGGGTTATAAAGCCACTAGTGGAGAGGATTTAACCCAATTAAGTTCAGAGAAAATATTTACTGTTAAGCAAAGTGCAACAGGTATTAACAGTATTGGATCAAATAGTCAGGGTGGTAATGATAAGGTTATTACTCTAACAGCACCTCACTCTTTTATTAATGGTGAGTCTGTTCGTGTTATAAGTGATGATGGACAAATACCTGATGGTTTAGATGTAAATACTGTTTACTATGCAATTACTAGTGGATCAGGAATATCTACTAATGTTAATATAAAGGTAGGAAAGACTTTAAATGAAGCACTTGCAGATACTGCTCTTTCAATTAATAATAAAGGTGGTCTTCTAAAAGTTATTAGTAGAGTATCTGATAAAATTTCAGGTGAAAGAGGACACCCAATCCAGTGGGATAATACAAATTCTAACTGGTATATTAATGTTGCTACTGCTGCTACAGAAAATAGTATCTACAACACCATAGTTGGACTTGGTTCAACTGGACTTGGAAGTGCAACAACTAGAACATTTATCAAGAGAAAGTCTGACAATAGAAATGTAGCTGATACTCTTTATAGAATGAGATATGTAATTCCTGCTGCTAGTGGGCTTACTGTTGCACGTCCACCTTCTGATGGATATATCATTCAGGAGTCAAACACTGGAGTTGGTGGAACTGATGTAGAGGTTCAGACTTATTTCGGAAGTGGATCTCTATCTAATGTAAACCAGCAAAGAAACTTTAGTTTTATTGCTGATGCTAGTTGGGATAGTAGTGCTTCTATTAATGTAACCACGGAACTTCCTCATGATCTTTCTGTTGGTTCTGAAGTTGAGTTGGTTAATATTACCAGTTCGTTAAATGCTACAGGTGCTGCTGCTACTGGATTTAATAGACATTATGAAGTTATTGGTATTAGTAGTGCTAGATGCTTTACTGTTGGATTGACAACAAATCCAGGTACATTTACTAATGATCTCTCTACTAGAACAACATCTATACCATACTTCAAGAGAAAGAGATATAATAATACATATACAATCTATACTTCTAAGGAAGCTCAAGAATATGTTGCTGGTGAACAGGACGGTGTTTATTACTTAACTGTAGCAAACGCATCTAATGCTCCTACCGTTGCTCCATTTACTGATGAGACATTCTCTCAACCAGTAAAGGATTTATATCCTCAAACGAATAGAGACACTCCAGTATCTGATCCTGCAGAAACTAAATCTTTTGCATTACCTAGTACAATAGGTCAGGTTGTTGTTGATAATCCTCAACATAGTGTTACTAGAGAGACACTTAATAAGTTTGTTAATGATAGTGAAATTGGTCTTGGTGTTACAAATATATTCTCTAGAACAGGAACTGCCCATACCATTACTACTACATTAGATCATGGTCTGAATAGAGCTACTAAGATTGGTATTTCATCTGGTGGTGCTGGTTATGGATCTGGAGCTGCAGGAGATCTTTATAATGCTACTTTAGTTTCTATTGGATCATCTACAACTGGTGAGGGTGCTACAGCAAAACTAACTGTTAATGGTAGTGGTACTATTACTGCTGTTAAGTTGATGAATGGTGGTAGTGCTTATGGTATTGGTAATACTTTGAATGTTGTTGGTGTAGGAACCACCACAGGATTTGTACAGGCAGTTGTTGAAGTTCAGAAAGTTTATAATAACTTAGGAGATGTAGTTAGAATTTCTGGTGTATCTTCTGAATCTTATGATGGATACAATCAACTTTATAGAATTACTAATGTTGATGTTGGAGTAGCAAGAAGTATTACTGTAGAATCTGCATCTACTGTTTCGGGATTTGCAACAGTTGGTATTGCTTCCACAGGTGAGTTGGCTGTTGGTGTTGGTCAAACACTAACTGCGAATGCATATATGTATCAAACAGGTGAATCAGTTCCTGTTAGTGCTATAAGTTATGACTTTAACTCTGGTATTGCAACCATAACCAGTAGTGGTAATCATGGTTTATCTGTAGATGAGAGTGTACAGTTTACTGGTGCAGGTCAAGCACAATATAATGGAAACTTTGTAGTTACTCAGAACAATAGTTTAACTGAGTTTGCAGTCAACATGGGAACTGGTACAACCAACCCAACTGCAACAGGAACTATCTTTGCATATCGTGAGGGATTTGCTGCAAATGGTGGTGTCATTACTGTAGAGGATGAGAACCTAACAGGTAGACAAGTTCCAACATATGCTGGACTTACTACTACACTTTCTGCAGCAGTAAGTAATTCAACAACTACAACTGTTTCTCTTACTAATCAGAGTTCTGGTAATAATGATGTTAATATTGGTGATTATCTAATTGTAGATAATGAGATGATGAGAGTGAAGACTACTGTTGCAGATGGAGACTCCTCTGTTACTGTCTTCCGTGGAGTCATGGGGTCTAAAGCAGATAGTCATGTTATTAACTCTGTTGTTAGAAAGGTTAGTGTTGAACCTGTTGAATTAAGAAGACATTCACTCATACGTGCTTCTGGTCACACATTTGAGTATGTTGGTTTTGGTCCAGGTAACTATTCAGTTGCACTTCCATCAAAACAGGATCGCACGGTTAATGCTGTAGAAGAAAGATTAGCACAATCAACCAAACAGGATGGTGGTGTAAACTTCTACACAGGAATGAATGATAAGGGTATTTCTTATGCTGGTAATAAGAAAGTAAGTACCGTCACAGGAAAAGAGGAGATTGTTGATACTCCAGTACAGACAGTAACTGGTGAGGATATTGGTAATCTTCCTGGTTTAAATGTATCTCAGGTTACTGAAGGATCATTTGCACGTTCAATTAGAGTTGATGGTGGTGATGATAATAAAGTTTCATCTGAGTTTAATGGTCCTGTTATATTAAATAACAAACTAACTGTCAACTCTACTAAGGGTGTTGAAGCACAGAATGTATATATTCAAGGGGATGTAACTGTTGCTAGAAAATATAGTGTTGGATTAGGAACTCCTACTCTTGCAGGAAATCCAGGTGATGTTACTTACTTTGCTAATCCAGACCAAGGTGGATATGCTGGTTGGGTTTATACTTCTGAGAATGATTGGAGAAGATTTGGTAATGTAAGTTTGAATAAAGAAGGAGATGTATATACATTTGATCAGGTAGGTATTGCAACTACAACTCCAGGAACAAATATCTTACAGGTTGGTTCTGGTTCTACCTCATTTGCTTTAGATGCTGCTGGTAATCTAAACGTATCTGGTGTTTCTACTTTCGTAGACGTTAATGTATCAGGTACAGTTACTGCAACGGCATTTAAGGGTGATGGTAGTGCATTAACCAGTCTTAATGTTACCGCAACAGGTTGGTCAAATTATGTTTCAGGTGGTTCATCTATTACTTTTGATACTTATGATGGAGCAAAGATAGGTATAGGAACCTCTGCACCTTCTGTTCATGGATTGACAGTTGGTTCTAATTCTGATGATGCCTCAGTTGGTATTGGATCAACTAACCTATTTGTTTATGGATCTGCATTCTTTAATAATGAATTAGTTGCTAAGAATGCTTATGTTACAGGTATTGTAACTGCAACAGCACTAGATGTTACGAGTGGTAATTTAACGATTGGTATTCTAACTGCTACTAATCTGAAGGTTGGAAGTAGTTCTACGATATTTGCAACTACTACATCTGGTGCAGGTATTGGAACTGTAACACCAAGAGCAGCACTAGATGTCGCAGGACACACTAGATTGAAGACTGTATCTGAAGAGGTTGGTATTGTAACTGTGGTTTCTAATCAGGTTAAGATTTATCTAAATGAAGCAAGCACATTTATTTGTACTATCACAGATGATATTTCAAGAATTAGATTATATAATTCTGATAAGACCAATACAGCACAGTCCTTTACCTTAAAATTAGTTCAGGACAGCACAGGTGGACATGGAGTCGGTATTAATACAATACACAACGGTGATGATGATGCTATATCAGTCTACTGGCCAGGTGGTGTTGTTCCAGATGTTACTTCAACTGCGGATAAGACAGACATCTACTCCTTTAAGATCTTTGACGGAGCAGATCTAGATAATCAAGGCATCTTTGGTGTAATTACAGGACAAAACTTCACA
>CETK01144804.1_pt1 | contig 16813 bp, 28 predicted proteins | sample 361431 | NCBI WGS metagenome assembly CETK01 (sample SAMEA2622452, study PRJEB7988) | marine metagenome | biome: marine biome (ENVO:00000447); feature: surface water layer (ENVO:00002042); material: "saline water (ENVO:00002010), including plankton (ENVO:xxxxxxxx)" | depth 5 m | reverse complement strand
GATCTTAATAATATAGGATCGAAATCATTTTGATCTTTTTTAGCTTCTTGCTCTGCAATAGCATCTAAATCAACAAATGCTCCAAGCTGTTGTTGAAAAATAGTTGCAGAATGTTCAATCGCCATCTTTGGATCAAGCGTTCCATCTGTTTCCAATTCAATTACAAGTTTATCTAGGTCAGTTCTTTTACCAAATCTAGCATTATCTACTGTATATGAAACTCTTCTTACTGGACTGTAAGAAGCATCGATCTTTAAAGCTCCGATAACTCTATCTTCGTCATCCCTTAAATCTGCTGGCTCATAACCTCTTCCTGTCTGAACAGTTAAAGTCATTTTTAATGAAACTTTGTCTACAATCGTAGCAATATGAAAATCTTGATCTACAAGCTCAACATTTCCTGGAGCCTCAAAAGATGAAGCAGTGACATCACATGGACCTGTTATATCTAAAGTAATTTCTGCACTATCGCCTTCAATTAAATTAATAGGCATATCTTTAATGTTAAGTAAGATATCTATTACATCTTCTCTGACACCTTCAATAGTACTATATTCATGCGAGATTCCTTCAATTGCTACGTCAGTAACCGCAGCTCCAGGCATAGAAGATAATAAAATTCTTCTAAGTGCATTGCCTAAAGTATGACCAAAACCCCTCTCAAGTGGTTCAAGAGTCACTTTTGATAAAGTTGGTGATATGTCATCAACCTGTATTTCAGTTGGTACCAATAAATCTATAACTGATGTTTGCATAATATTCTCCGCCTCTATTTCTTTATTTTGAGTAAAGCTCAACAATAAGATTTTCGTTAATTTCTGTACCTAGATCTGTTCTGTCAGGAACAGATTTAAATACCCCTTTTAATTTTTTGTCATCAACATCAACCCAGTCACATTCTTCACGGGTGGAAGCAATTTTTAGAGCAGCGGCAATTCTAAGATGGCCTTTCTTTCTTTCTCTAACTTCTATTTCGTCTCCTGGCTGTACTTGATATGATGGAATATTTACCGTTTTACCATTTATCATGAAAGCTTTATGAGACACCATTTGTCTTGATTCAGCTCGTGTTGATCCAAAACCCATTCTGTATACAACGTTATCAAGTCTTTTTTCCAAGAGTGAAAGGAGATTTTCACCTGTATTGCCCTTTAATGATGCAGCTTTCTTATAATAATTTCTAAATTGCTTCTCCAAAACGCCATACATCCTTCTTACCTTCTGCTTTTCTCTAAGTTGTAAACCATAATCAGACAATCTGCCTCTTCTAGCACCATGAACTCCTGGTTGAGTATCCATATTACATTTTGATTCAATTGCTCTAACACCGCTTTTTAAAAAAAGATCTGTGCCCTCTCTTCTTGAAAGCCTTAATGCAGGTCCTCTATATCTAGCCATACAATTCTCCTTTAAACTCTTCTTTTCTTAGATGGACGACAACCATTATGAGGAAGTGGCGTCACATCAGTAATACTTTTAATTTTCAAGCCACAAGCATTAAGAGATCTAATTGCTGATTCTCTGCCTCCTCCTGGACCCTTTACTTTGACATCTAGGTTAATCATGCCAAATTCTCTAGCAGCATTCCCAGCTTTGTCTGCTGCAATTTGTGCAGCAAAAGGGGTGCTTTTTCTAGACCCTTTGAAACCGGAACCACCTGAAGTTGCCCAGCATACCGTGTTACCTTGCTTATCTGTAATAGTTACGATTGTGTTGTTAAATGATGCATGTATGTGTGCCACGCCATCTGTAATTATTTTTTTATTTTTCTTACCCTTTACTGCCATATTTATCCTCTCATTGGCTTTTTAGGCCCTTTCCTTGTTCTAGCATTATTTTTTGTATTTTGACCTCGAGTTGGGAGCTTTCTTCTGTGTCTTATGCCTCTATAACTTCCCAAATCCATTAATCTTTTAATATTTGTACTTATATTTCTTCTTAAATCACCCTCTACTTGATATGAACCAACTGCAGATCTTATCTTTTCAATTTCATCTTCAGATAATTCAGAAATCTTTTTCGTAAAGTCTATATTTAGTTCTATGCATATTTTTTGTGCAGTTACCCTTCCAATTCCATAGATATGAGTTAATGAGATTTCAACATGTTTATTTTCTGGAATATTTACTCCTGCTATCCTTGCCATAAGTTAACCCTGCCTCTGTTTATGTTTTTGATCTGTTTTACAAATTACAAATAGCACACCTTTACGCCTAACTATTTTACAATTTCTACAGATTTTCTTTACTGATGCTTTTACTTTCATTTTATCTTCTATAATTTTTTAAATTTGCTTTTTTCATTAATGATGCGTACTGAGATGACATCATGTGTGACTGAACTTGAGACATGAAATCCATTAGGACAACTACAATAATTAATACCGATGTTCCTCCAACTGAAATTGTAGGGGATATACCTGCAAAATTTATAAGAGCAAGGGGTAATAGACAAATTAGAGTTAAATATATTGCTCCAAAAACTGTCAGTCTTGCTAATACAGAATCAATATAATTTGCTGTCTGTTCTCCAGGTCTAATTCCTGCTATGTATGCTCCTGATCTTTTTAAGTTATCGGAGACATCTTTCGTATTAAAAGTTAAAGCTAACCATATGAAACAAAAACTTATAATTAGAGTTGCAAAAACGATAATATACAATGGTTGACCTGGATTAAGTGCTAATGAGAAACTTTGAAGAAAACTCAATGATTCATTTTCACCAAACCAAGTAGATAATGAGGCAGGAAACAATAAAAATGTACTTGCAAAAATTGCTGGAATTACTCCAGCCATATTTACTTTAAATGGAAGATGGCTAGATTGAGCTTGCATTAACCTTCTTCCCTGCTGTCTTTGAGCATAATTTACAGTAATTCTTCTTTGACCTCTTTCAATAAATACCACAACAGCTATAACTGCCATAGATAAAATACCAATTGCAATAAGCAGTAAAATACTCAAATCACCTTGCCTTGATTGCTCCAGCGCTTGACCAATAGCCCCAGGTATACCTGTTAATATGCTTGTAGCAATAATAATTGAAATTCCATTTCCAATACCTCTTTCTGAGATCTGTTCACCCAACCACATCAAAAACATTGTTCCGGCTACAACTGAAAATACTGCAGATACAAAAAATGACGCTCCGGGTGTATATGCCAATCCACTTGCTGACAGTGTAACTGCCAATGCTGATGCTTGAATAAACGCAAGCGCTGCGGTTCCATATCTTGTGTATTGAGTGATGGTATTTCTACCTGCTTGTCCATCTTTTTTTAATTCTTGTAAATAAGGTATTGAGTTTGAAAATAACTGCATAATAATTGCAGACGAAATATAAGGAACAACGTTTAAAGCAAATATACTCATTCTTTCAAGAGCTCCACCAGAAAATAAATTGAACATTTCAATTATTGTTCCTTGATTTTGCTGAAATAATGAAGCAAGTCTGTCTGGATCAATTCCTGGAATAGGTATATGAGTTCCTATTCTATAAATTATAATAGCAAGAAAGACAAATCTAAGCCTTTTCCAAAGATCGCTCATTGAACCATTTTGATCAACCATTAGATTTTTCCTCTAAGCCGCTTTTATTTGTTTTTGTTTCATCATTTTTTTGAATATCAACTATTTTTCCTCCGGCTTTCTCAATAGATTCTCTAGCACCTTTAGTTATCTTAATACCTTCAATAGTTGTCTTAGATTTAATGTCTGAGTTACCAAATATTTTTACTTTTTTTGTTGCTTTACTTATTATCTTTGCTGACTTAAGTGTTTCTAAGTTAACTATTTTCATTCCATCTATATTTTTAACATTTACTTCCTTAAATGAATTATTCACCCGAGATGAAAATCCAAATTTAGGCAATCTCATTTGAAGAGGCATTTGCCCACCCTCGAAACCTAGTCTAACTTTTCCACCTGATCTGGACTTTTGACCTTTATGTCCTCTTCCTGCAGTTTTTCCACTACCTGAACCAATACCTCTTCCGACCCTCTTTCTTTTTTTTGAGGAACCCTCATCAGAAATACTGTTTAGGTGCATAATATTTTTGTTATCGTTCTTCATCATTTATTTTCCAATAATTTCAATCATGTCAGAAATTTTATTGACCATGCCCATATTGCTTGGAGTATCTTCAATTTCCACAACCTGATTTAACCTTTTAAAACCAAGGCCTTTTATACATAACTTATGCTTTTGCATTCTTCCAATACCACTTTTAACAAGTTTAATTTTTATAGTATTGCTGACCGTCATGATACTTGCCCTAGTTTTTTACCTCGTCTCAATGCAACAGTTTCAGGTGATTCCATTGAGCTAAGAGCGTTAATTGTCGCTCTAACAACATTTACAGGATTAGTAGACCCGTAACATTTAGCAAGAACATTTTGAACACCAGCTAATTCTAAAACAGCCCTCATTGCGCCTCCAGCAATGATACCTGTTCCCTCAGATGCTGGTTGCATATAAACATTTGCTGATCCATGTTTTGCTTTGACTGGATACCATAAAGTCGTGTTATTAAGCTCAACTTCAACCATACTCCTTCTTGCATTTTCCATTGCCTTCTGTATTGCTATAGGAACTTCTTTAGCCTTTCCTCTCCCAAATCCAACTCTGCCATTGCCATCGCCTACAACTGTCAAAGCAGTAAAACCGAATATTCTTCCACCTTTAACAACTTTTGCAACTCTATTTACTTGAACAAGTTTTTCTTCAAGCGCATCAACTTGCTGATTATTAAAATTATTTCCTTCTTTCATTTTATTAAAACTCCAAGCCTGCCTCTCTAGCAGAATCTGCTAAAGCTTTAATCCGGCCATGATATTTGTATCCTGATCTATCAAAAACAACTTTTTTAACTCCATTTTCAATTGCTCTTTCGGCAACAAGTCTTCCAATAGCAATTGCACCATCTTGATTATTTGATTTAATTTTAAGATCTTTTTCAGATGTTGAAGCAGAGGCAATAACCTTTGATCCAGAACTATCAAATACTTGAGCATAAAAATGTCTTGAGGACCTATGAACAGTTAATCTAGGAGAGTCTTGATCTTTAATCTTAAATCTTGTTTTTTTAGCTCTTCTTAGTCTGGAGTTATTCTTAATATTCATCTTTTATGCACCGGCTCCTGCAGCCTTTTTGGCCTCTTTTCTTTTAACATTTTCATCTGAGTACCTTACTCCCTTACCTTTATATGGCTCAGGTGGTCTGAACGCTCTTATTTCAGCAGCTGCTTGACCTAATATTTGTTTATCATGACTTTTTAGAACTATTTCTGTTTGAGATGGTGTCTCTACATCAACCTCTTCAGGAAGTTGATATTTAACAGGGTGCGAGAAGCCTAATGTAAGCTCTAATAATTTTCCTGATGCTTTTGCTCTATAACCAACTCCTTTTAATTCAAGCTTCTTTTCAAAACCTGATGAAACACCAACAACCATATTATTTATAATCGATCTTGTTGTTCCGGCTAAAGCTATGCTCTTTTGATCTGAATCGTCATATTTAACATTAATAACAGTTTCTTCAATATCAAGAGAGATGTTTTCAGATAAGACGAATTCCATTTCTGCTTTATTACCCTTAACTTTCACCACATTATCATCAGTTGTAACAGTTACACCATCTGTTATTTTTATTGGATTTTTTGCAACTCTAGACATTAAAATACCTCACACAAAATTTCACCGCCAACATTTTTTGATTTAGCATCTTTATCAGTCATCAATCCTTGGTTAGTAGAAATGATGAACGTCCCAAGACCGCCTTTAACAGATTCAATATCTGAAGCTCCAGAGTATTTTCTCAAGCTAGGCTTACTTATTCTTTTTAATTCTTTAATGACAGGAGAGTCATTATGATATTTTAATTCAACCTCAATAACTGATTTCCCCATTTTTTCAGCTTTGGTTGACTTATTGAGATATCCTTCATTAATAAGAACGTTTATTAATTCATTTTTTAATTTTGAGAATGGCACATCAACATGGGTCTTACCTCTCATAAGTCCATTTCTAATTCTTGTTAAACAATCTGATATAGGATCTTGAAAACTCATAATATTACCAACTTGATTTTACTAAACCTGGAATGTCGCCTCTCATTGCAGCTTCTCTTAATTTAATTCTACTTAAGCCAAATTTTCTATACACAGCATGAGGTCGTCCTGTTACCTGACATCTTCTTACAACTCTTGAGGGGCTTGCATTTCTAGGGAGCTTTTGAAATTTTAAAGATGCTTCATATCTTTCTTCACTAGATAAATTTTGATCTGACATTTTATCCTTAAGCTCAGCTCTTTTAGCAGCAAACTTCTCAACAGTTTTTATTCTTTTATGTTCTCTTGCTATCATCGATTTTTTTGCCATGTTTTTATCCTTGTTTAAATGGAAAATCTAGGGCTTTCAAAAGAGCTTTTGAGTGCTCTATATTTTTAGCGCTAGTATTGATGCATATATCCATACCTCGGATATTGTCAATATTGTCATAATTAATTTCTGGGAAAATGATTTGTTCTTTTATTCCAAATGAATAGTTGCCTTGCTTGTCGAAAGACTTCGGATTTAAGCCTCTAAAATCTCTTTCCCTAGGGATAGCAATTTTAATTAGCCTGTCAATAAAATCATACATTTTATTTCCACGCAAGGTTACTTTACAGCCAAGTGGCCAGCCCTCCCTGATTTTAAAACTTGCAACAGATTTCCTTGCTTTTGTAACCACAGGTTTTTGACCAGATATAACCGTTAAATTTTCTAAGGCAGACTCAAGATGTTTTTTATCATTTGCAGCTTCTCCAACACCCATATTAATAACAACTTTTGTTAATTTAGGAACGGCCATAATGTTACTAATACCAAGCTCTGATTGAAGTGCTGGCTTCAATTCACTATTAAATCTTTCTTTTAAATTTGACATCTATTTAACCTCAACTCCGTCCGATTTAAAGACTCTTATTTTTTTTCCATCTTTATTTGTAGAATATGCAATCTTATCTTTAGATTTTGTTTTAGGGTTCCAAATTGCTAGATTAGACATTGATATTTGAGCCTCTTGATCAACAACGCCCCCAGTTATTCCCATTTCAGGATTTGGTTTTGTATGTTTTTTAACCATATTAATCCCAGTAACAACGCCTTTATTTTTATATTTATTAATTTCTCTAAGAGTTCCTTTTTTCCCAACATCTCTTCCAGCAATGACAATGACTTCATCACCTTCACGTAGCTTTGTTGTTACTATATTTTTCATATTTATATAACCTCAGGAGCCAATGAAAGTATCTTCATGTGTTTCCCTTCTCTTAATTCTCTTGTTACAGGACCAAAAACTCTTGTTCCAATAGGTGCTTTTTGCGCATTAACTAAAACAGCAGCGTTCTCGTCAAATTTAATCAAAGAGCCATCTCTTCTTCGTACACCTTTCTTTGATCTGACAATCAGTGCATCAACAACTTGCCCTTTTTTAACTTTACCAGTTGGTATAGCCTCCCTTACAGCAACTTTTATAATATCTCCAATGTTTGCATATCGTCTCTTAGATCCACCAAGAACTTTTATACACATAACGCTTCTGGCACCACTATTATCAGCAATATTTAATAAAGATTGCATTTGTATCATGATTCGTCCCCCTGATTTTCAGAAGAATCCGACGAAGACATAAGAACCCATGTTTTTAACTTTGAAATTGGTTTGCACTCTTTAACAGACACTATATCTCCAATAGAGGCTGAGTTCGTTTCATCATGCGCATGAACTTTTGTTGCTCTTTTAATAACCTTTCCATACAAAGGATGTTTAACTTTTCTCTCAATCTTTACAGTAATTGTTTTATCAGCCTTGTCGCTGGTAACAACTCCAGTTAAAACTCTAGGATTAGTTTGTTTCATCATTTATTTTCCTTTAATTTTATTTCGTTCATTACTGTTTTTATTTTTGCAATTCTCGTTCTAAGCTTTTTAAGGTCACTTGTCTCATTTAGCTGACCAGTTTTATGTTTTATTCTAAGTTTAAATTGCTCCTCACGAATAGTGATCAGCTCAGCCTCAAGCTGATCTGATTTCTTTTTTCTTAATTCAGCAATTTCGTTTTTCATCTTATATGTCCTTTTTTACAAAATGCGTTTTTATAGGAAGTTTTGCGGAAGCAAGTCTAAAAGCCTCTCTTGCTAAATCTTCTTCTACCCCAGCCATTTCAAACATAATTTTTCCAGGCTGGACCAAGGCTACCCAATATTCAACATTTCCTTTTCCTTTCCCCATTCTGACTTCCAAAGGTTTTTTAGTAATTGGTTTATCAGGGAAAATTCTTATCCAAATATTTCCACCCCTTTTTATATATCTTGTCATGGCTCTTCTTGCAGCTTCTATTTGTCTTGCAGTGATTCTGCCTCTATCAGAAGCAACTAATCCAAACCTTCCAAAAGCAATTGTGTTTCCATTTTGTGCAAGGCCTCTATTTCTGCCTTTATGCATTTTTCTAAACTTTGTTTGTTTTGGTTGTAACATTTTTTAACCTAACCCTTTTTCTTTGTATGGGTCTTCGGTAATTTCGCCTTTGTATACCCAAACTTTTACACCAATAATTCCATAAGTAGTCAATGCTTCTGCTGTTCCATAATCAATATCTGCTCTTAAAGTATGCAAAGGGACTCTACCTTCTCTATACCATTCTGTTCTTGCAATTTCAGCGCCATTCAATCTACCCGAAACTTCAATTCTTACACCTTTAGCGCTTTGTCTTAGAGCGCTCTGAACTGTTCTTTTCATTGCTCGTCTAAACATCACTCTTTTTTCAAGCTGCTGAGCAACACCCTCTGCGAGGATTTGAGCATCTAAATCTGGTTTTTTTACTTCTTTGATATTAATTTGGGATGGGCCTTTTACAATTTTCTCGACTGCTTTCTTAAGATTCTCTATTTCTTCACCACGTTTTCCAATTATAATTCCGGGGCGAGCTGTATGAATATTTACAATAAATGAATCAGCTGTTCTTTCAATTTCAATTTTACTAATTGAAGAATTTTTTAATCTATTTTTAAAATATTCTCTTACTTTTAAATCTTGTATTAAGTTTAAAGAAAAATCTTTACCCTTAGCAAACCAAGTAGCATTCTGTTTCTTTGAAACACCCAATCTAAAACCATTTGGATTAACTTTTTGTCCCATTAGTTTTCACCCTCAGCTAGTATTATTTCTATATGACAAGTTGGTTTTACAATTCTGTCAGCTCGTCCCCTTGCTCTGGGTTTCATCCTTTTTAATCTCATGCCTTGATTAACAATAATAGACTTAACAGAAAGCCTATCAATATCAGACTTATTATTGTTTTCTGCATTTGCAATTGCAGATTCAAGAAGTTTTTTTATAACTGCTGAACCTTTTTGTTTATTAAATGACAAAAAGTCCATAGCTTCCTCAACAGACTTACCTCTTATTGCGTTTGCGACTAGGCCAGCTTTCTGAGGCGAAAGTCTAGTTCCTTTTAAATATGCTCTGGTTTCCATTATTTAGCCTTCCTGTCACCAGAGTGCATTTTAAAAGTTCTAGTTATGGCAAATTCTCCAAGCTTGTGACCTACCATATCTTCATTTATAAATACTGGTACATGCTGTCTTCCATTGTGAACTGAAATCGTTAATCCAACCATTGATGGAATAATCATTGATCTTCTAGACCAAGTTTTGATTGGCTTTTTATCATTATTTGCAATAGCAGCATCAACTTTCTTTGAAAGCGATAAATCTACAAAAGGTCCTTTTTTTAATGATCTTGGCATCTTATTTTCTCTTAGCTCTTCTTCTTATTATTAAATCGTCAGTTCTTTGATTTTTTCTTGTTTTGTATCCTTTAGTAGGCTTACCCCAAGGTGTAGATGGGTGTCTTCCACCAGAAGTTCTTCCCTCACCACCTCCGTGAGGATGATCAACAGGATTCATAGCTACGCCTCGAACAGTTGGCCTAACGCCTCTCCATCTTTTTGCTCCAGCTTTGCCCAAAGATCTAAGATTATTTTCTTGATTAGAAACAGTTCCAAGCGTAGCTCTGCATTCCCATAATACTTTCCTTGTTTCACCAGACTGAAGCCTAAGAGTTGCATATATACCCTCTTTTGCAACTAGCCTCGCTGAAGTTCCTGCGCTTCTTGCAATTTGAGCACCTTTAAGAGGCTTCAGCTCAACACAATGCACATTTGTACCCAATGGAATATCTTTTAACTTCATTGAATTACCAGTCTTTATCTCGCATGAATCAGATGAAATGATGGAATCTCCAACTTTAAGTTTTGAGGGAGCAATAATATATCTTCTTTCACCATCTGAATATTTTAGTAAAGCGATATGTGCTGATCTGTTTGGATCATATTCAATTCTTTCAACAATTGCAGGTATATCAAATTTATCTCTTTTAAAATCGATAATTCTATAATGCTGTTTGTGTCCGCCACCTTGATGTCTAACAGTAATTCGACCATTATTATTACGGCCGCCTTTTTTTGATTTTGATTTGGTAAGGGATTTTAAAGGCTTACCTTTGAACAGATCAGACTTAACTGATATCAGGCCTCGTCTACCAGGACTCGTTGGTTTTGATTTAATAACTGTCATTAGTTTATGCCCTCAAACTGAATATCAGAATTCTCGCTTAATGATACAAAAGCCTTTTTAAAGTCAGATCTTTTGTAAATACCAAATCTATTTCTTTTTGTCTTGCCCTTAACAATTGAAGTTGTAACTTTTAAAACTTCAACCTTAAACAATTCTTCAATAGCTTTTTTTATTTCTCTCTTATTTGCAGAAATATCAACTTTAAAGACAACCTGTTTCATGCTCTCATTCAATCTTGCAGACTGTTCAGTAATAATTGGAGATTTAATCAGCGTATACAACTTTTCTTTATCCATTTATCCACTCCTCAATTAGCTTTAAAGCTTCACTGGTCACAGCAACTTTTTGAGGTTTAAGTAAAATTACTGGATTAATCTCTCTAACAGATATGACGTCTACATTTGGAATATTTCTTGCAGATAAATATAAGTTCATATCTAACTCATCTGTAATAATAAGAACCTTGCTTAGTGAAAATTCTTTTAAGAAATTAGCTATATCTTTTGTTTTGGGCTTTTCAAGAACAGGTTTCTCAATTGCAACTAATCTATTTTGTCTCACAAGCTCAGAAAAGATGGATTTAATAGCAGCTCTATACATCTTTTTGTTAATTTTTTTATTGTAGTTTCGTGGACGTGATGCAAAGGTAACTCCTCCACCTCTCCATAATGGACTTCTAATTGTCCCAGCTCTTGCTCTACCAGTGCCTTTTTGTCTGTAAGGCTTTTTCCCTCCGCCTCTTACCTCTGATCTATTTTTCTGCTTTGATGAGCCTTGTCTGGATCCAGCCATAAAACTTACTACTGCCTGGTGAACTAAGGACTCGTTGAAATCTTTACTAAAAACATCACTTGATACAGAAATGTCCTTATTTTTAGTTAAAGATAGTAATTCTATTTTCATGACTTTTTAACAGATGGTTTGATTTTAAGTTGAGACCCATTAAAGCCGGGCACAGCACCTTTCACATATATGAGATTATTCTTAATGTCCAAGTCAACAACTTTAAGATTCTGAACAGTCTTTAATTCACTACCCATGTGACCTGACATTTTTTTTCCTTTCCAAACTCTTCCAGGTGTCTGGCATTGTCCTATCGAGCCATGAGCTCTATGTGATAATGAATTACCATGTGTAGCATCTTGCATAGAAAAATTATGTCTTTTTATGACACCAGCATACCCCTTGCCTTTAGAAGTACCTGAGACGTCAACATGTTGCCCAACTTCAAAAATATCAGCAGTAAGGTGATCGCCGATCTTGATTTCTTCTGAAATTTCATCAACTCTAAATTCCTGAATTGACCCAGGGTTAACATTGATCTTTTTAAAAAATTCTTTCTTTGATCTGTTGAAGTTTTTTGAGTTTGAAGTTTTCGATAAAACTAAAGCGTTATAACCATTTTTTTCTTTAGTTTTGATATCTGCAACGTAATTACCGCAAACTGAAACAGCTGTTACAGGTATAGAATCACCATCTTCAAGAAAAAGACGTGACATTCCAGATTTTTTTCCTATCAAGCCAATGCTCAATTTATTCTCCTTTTACGGGGCTAATAACCCTCTATGGCCGCTATCGCGTTAAAATTTATTGTCCTAAGCTTATCTGAACATCTACCCCTGAGGATAAATCTAATTTCATCAAAGCATCAACTGTTTTATCAGTTGGTTTGACAATGTCCATCAATCTTTTATAAGTAACAATCTCATATTGATCCCTTGCATCCTTGTCTTTATGCGGAGAAATCAATACTGTTGTTCTCTCTTTTTTTACTGGTAAAGGAATTGGTCCATTAATTACAGCGCCTGTTTTTTTTACAGTTTCGACTATTAATTTGGCCGAAGCATCAATAAGTCTGTAATCGAAAGCTTTAAGCCTTATTCTTATTGACTGATTCTCCATATTCCCTGTTTAGTTAGTAAATTTTCTTTTCATTTACATATCGCAAAATGCAAAATGTTGCGTATTTTAGGCCTGTAAACACTGTACTGTCAACAAAAAAAAGTACTTTTATGAAATATATATATTAAGAAGTTTTTAGCTGTTCAGCAATATTATTTGGAACTTCACCATACTTTGTAAATTCCATTGTAAAAGTAGCTCTTCCTTGAGTCTGAGATCTTAAATCAGTTGCATAACCAAACATTTCAGCCAATGGAACTTCAGATGAAACCTCTTTACCAGATGTTATGTCATCCATTCCCAAAATAATTCCTCTTCTTCTGTTTATATCGCCCACAACATCTCCCATATGCTCTTCAGGTGTAACAACCACCACTTTCATAATTGGTTCTAATAATGCAGGTTTTGCTTTATTTGCACCTTCTTTAAGAGCCATGGAGCCAGCTATTTTAAATGCCATTTCGTTTGAATCCACATCATGAAAAGAACCATCATACAAAGTAGCTCTTAGTGCTAGTAAAGGATAGCCAGCTATTACGCCATTCTGCATCTGCTCTTGAATACCTTTATTTACAGCAGGAATATATTCTTTAGGTATAACACCACCAACAATTTTGTCAACAAACTCATATTCGTCATCTAAGCCAAGCGGTTCTAGTTTTAACCATACATGACCATATTGTCCCTTACCACCGCTCTGCCTTACAAATTTTCCTTCAACATCAACTGTTTCCTTAATGGTTTCTCTATAGGCCACCTGAGGTTTACCTATATTGGCTTCGACTGAAAACTCTCTTTTCATCCTATCAACAAGAACATCTAAGTGAAGCTCGCCCATACCAGATATGATTGTTTGCCCAGACTCTTCATCACTTGCAACTCTGAAAGAAGGATCCTCTTGTGCCAGCTTACCCAAAGCTAATGACATTTTTTCTTGGTCTTGTTTTGATTTTGGTTCTACTGCTACTGATATTACTGGCTCAGGAAAATCCATTCTCTCTAAAACAATTGGTTTATTTGAGTCCGATAAAGTATCACCAGTGGTAATATCTTTCAATCCTATACAAGCAGCGATGTCTCCAGCTCGAACTTCTTTGATTTCTTCTCTGTTATTTGAATGCATTTGTACCATTCTACCAACTCTTTCCTTTCTAGATTTTGTTGTATTCATAACACCATCACCAACGTTTAAAACTCCAGAATAAACTCTAATAAAAGTTAAAGTGCCTACAAATGGATCAGTTGCAATCTTAAAAGCCAAAGCTGAAAATGGCTCTTCATCAGAAGAACTTCTTGTATCAGGAACCTCGTCTTCTTCAGAATTACTAGGGATTACTCCTTCAATTGCTTTAACTTCGTCTGGAGCAGGCAAATACTCAATTACAGCATCTAAAACAGCTTGAACGCCTTTATTTTTAAAAGCAGATCCACATAAAGCAAGAATGACTTCATTTGCTAGAGATCTTATTCTTAAGCCCTCTTTTATCTGTTCTACACTAAGTTCACCGCTTTCAAGATAGGCTTCCATTAACTCTTCATTAGCCTCTGCTGCGGCTTCTACCATTTCTTCTCGTAATGTGTTGCATCTTTCTAGTAACTCTTCTGGTATCTCTTTTGAGTCAAAAGTTAATCCTTGATCATCTTCATTCCAATATATTGCTCTCATATTAATGAGATCAACCACCCCTTTAAAATCATCTTCTGCGCCAATATTTAATTGTATAGGGACAACATTAGCTTGAAGTCTATCTTTAATCTGATCTACAACCCTCTCGAAATTCGCGCCAGCCCTGTCCATTTTATTAACAAATACAATTCTTGGAACCTCATACCTATTTGCTTGTCTCCAAACAGTTTCAGACTGTGGTTCAACGCCTGAAGTACCACAGAATACAACAACAGCTCCGTCAAGAACTCTTAAGGATCTTTCAACTTCAATAGTAAAGTCTACGTGACCAGGTGTATCAATTATATTTATTCTATGTTGTGAAAACTGCTGTTCCATACCACTCCAGAAACATGTCGTAGCAGCAGATGTTATTGTTATCCCTCTCTCCTGTTCTTGTTCCATCCAATCCATAACAGCAGCACCATCATGGACTTCACCAATTTTATGCGACAGTCCTGTATAAAATAAAACTCTTTCAGTTGTTGTGGTTTTACCTGCGTCTACGTGCGCACAAATACCAACATTTCGATATTTATTTAAAACAGTTTCTCTTGTCATAATTGTTTACTTAGTTTGTTTAAATTAAAATCTAAAGTGCGAGAAAGCCTTATTTGCTTCAGCCATTTTATGAACATCTTCTCTTTTTCTAAAAGCAGATCCTTTTTTTTGTGAGGCATCTTGCAGCTCTCCTGCAAGTCTTAAATCCATAGATTTTTCGTTTCTTTTTCTTGCAGCCTCTACTATCCATCTCATCGCTAGTGCTTGTCTTCTTGCAGGTCTTATTTCAACCGGTACCTGATAGTTTGCTCCTCCAACACGACGTGATTTTACCTCCACAACAGGACTTACTTCATCCAAAGCTTTCATAAATATTTCAAGAGGGTCATCTTTTGAATTTTTTGTAATTTGATCAAAGGCGCCATAAACAATCTTTTCAGCAACTGATTTCTTGCCATCTTTCATTAAGTTGTTCATAAACTTAGCAAGAATTACATCTTTAAATTTTGGATCGGGTAAAACTTTTCTTTTTTCGGGGCTTCTTCTTCTTGGCATAATTATTTACCTTTTTTTGCACCATATTTTGATCGTCTTTGTTTTCTGCTAGCAACACCAGAAGTGTCTAATGTACCTCTTACTGTATGATATCTGACACCTGGTAAGTCTTTTACTCTGCCGCCTCTAATAAGAACCAAGGAATGTTCTTGAAGGTTATGGCCTTCACCACCAATGTATGAAGTAACTTCATAGCCGCTTGTCAATCTAACTCTACATACTTTTCTGAGAGCAGAATTAGGTTTTTTTGGTGTTGTTGTATAAACACGTGTACAAACTCCTCTTCTTTGAGGGCAAGAATTTAATGCAGGCACATCGGTTTTTTTAACCTTCGGCTTTCTTGATTTTTTTATTAATTGGTTAACAGTTGCCATATATTTTATTGTTTGCCGCGATTTTATAGAGGTGATCGATTAAGGTCAACATTATTCTTCATCATTTTCTTGTAATTCTTGTCTTAGTGCTGCCTCTATATCATCTTCGGAGAGCATTAGATCCTCATAATCACCAGATTTCTTGCTTCTTAATCTATCATGAAATTCCATACCTGTTCCAGCAGGTATCAATCTTCCAACAACAACATTTTCTTTGAGGCCTCTGAGATGGTCCTTCTTACCAGTTACAGCGGCTTCTGTAAGAACTCTTGTTGTTTCCTGGAATGAAGCTGCTGATATAAATGAGTCTGTAGCTAGTGATGCTTTAGTAATACCAAGAAGAACTCTTTGATATTCAGCAGGAGTTTTTCCATTTGCTTCAACTTTAGAGTTTTCTTCTTTTAATTCTGCATAACTAACTTGATCCCCTTGGATAAACCTTGTATCGCCTCCATCAATCACTAATGCCTTTCTTAACATTTGTCTCAAGATTGTCTCAATATGCTTATCGTTTATTGAAACACCTTGAAGTCTATAAACGTCTTGAATTTCATTAACTATAAAGTTTGTAAGATCTGGTATTCCTTTGAGCCTCAAAATATCATGAGGACTTAATGGGCCTTCGGAGATAACATCACCTTTGTTTACTCTTTCTCCCTCAAAAACATTAAGAGTTCTATGTTTTGGAATTAACATCTCAACATTTTGAGATTTTTTGCTTGCTCCCTCAGGAGTAATTACTAGTCTTACTTTTCCCTTAGTTTCTTTACCAAATGAAATTACACCAGATTCTTCTGATAATACAGCTGCATCTTTTGGTTTTCTTGCTTCGAAAAGATCTGCTACTCTAGGAAGACCACCGGTGATATCTTTTGTTTTTGATGCGACTAGAGGCATTCTTGCAATAACCTCACCAGCAGTAATCTTTTGACCATTTGATAAGTTAACTAGTCCACCAGCTGGTAAAGGATAAACAGCGGGTTGTTTAAACTCACCAATTAGTACTGGCTTTCCTTTTGAGTCAACTATTTCAATAGTTGGAACAAGGTCTCTACCAGCAGACGGCCTATCAGCAACCTCTATAATTTCAATACTTGAAAGGCCTGTAAGTTCATCTAATTGTTCTCGAACAGTAACGCCATCTTCAATATCTGTAAATTTTACTTTACCAGATGTTTCAGAAACTATCGGACGTGTGTA
>CETK01038312.1_pt1 | contig 16881 bp, 15 predicted proteins | sample 361431 | NCBI WGS metagenome assembly CETK01 (sample SAMEA2622452, study PRJEB7988) | marine metagenome | biome: marine biome (ENVO:00000447); feature: surface water layer (ENVO:00002042); material: "saline water (ENVO:00002010), including plankton (ENVO:xxxxxxxx)" | depth 5 m | reverse complement strand
TGTTACTATACGAAATATAGAAAAATATGAAATACCAAGTTATTCTACTAAAGAGTTTAGTTTTAAGAGACTAGTGAATGTTGAACATCCAAAGACAAAATTATCAAAAAAATCTGCGTATCCTTTTATTGGTGGAGAAGACGATGGAATCAAAAGATTAAATTCTTACCTATGGGAAACAAATAATATTGAAAATTATAAAGAAACAAGAAATGGATTAGTTGGAACTGAATATTCTTCTAAGTTTTCAGCTTATTTATCCTTGGGCTGCATTTCTCCTGTACAGGTTTATCAGGAAGTAAAAAAATATGAAAAAGAAGTTAAAAAAAATTCGTCTACTTACTGGATAATCTTTGAATTACTATGGAGAGAATTTTTTAGATATGTTTATTTAAAAGCTGAGAATAAAATTTTTTTAAAAAATGGGATTAACGGTAATATATTTTCAAAAAACTTCAATAATAATATAGATGCTTTTACTGCTTGGAAGAATGGTGAAACTGGACAAGACTTTATAGATGCTAATATGATTGAACTGAAAAAAACTGGTTTTATGAGTAATAGGGGAAGACAAAATGTAGCTAGCTACTTAATTAATGATTTAGATATCAATTGGGTTTGGGGTGCATCTTATTTCGAAAAACATTTGATTGATTATGATGTTACTAGTAACTGGTGTAATTGGATGTACATGGCTGGAGTTGGTAATAATACTAGGAATTGGGTATTCAATCCTGAGAGACAATCTGATATGTATGATAAAGATGGATTATTTCGATCTAATTGGTTATCAATAAAAAAGGGGCAACAAAATATTATGTTTTAGAGTATAAGTAGATATATATGTAAATTTTTTATGTATATAAATGGAATAAATTATAGTTATGTTTAAATTTATAAAGCTTTTTAAACCTTTAGAACTCGTATTACTTATACTAGTTCTTGCAACAATAGTGGTCTCTGAAATGTTTTTTTTCAATGACGAACCTCTAAAAGCTGTTTTTTTGGGTTTATGGGCTCCAACTATACTTCTTTTTATTTTGGTATTTAATCAAAAGAAAAGAGATTTATAGAAGTAAACTAACTATGTCTGAACTGTTAACTAAAGATTTTATCTTCCTTTGGGCAGGAATCGTTTCCGTGTCGTTCATAATATGGATAATTTTAACGGCTAAAGAACTTAATGAAATTGTTGATAAAAGAAGCAAGAAATGAACGCACACACCGCAAGCTTAGTTAATGCCATCCTATTAATTTCTGTTGGAGGATGGGGCTATTTTGAATCTAGTTCACCAAGTGCTCTAATTCCAGTTATAATTGGGGTCATTTTATTTTTTTTAAATAAAGGTGTCAAAAATAATAACAAAGTAATCGCCCATATTGCAGTCTTATTGACATTATTATCTTTTGCATTATTTATGCCATTGATGAGAGCTTTAGAAGATGGAAGAAGCGATGCGGTTCTTAGGATACTTATAATGTTAAGTTCCTCTGTATATGCAATGGTTTTCTTTATCAAAAGCTTTATTCAAGCAAGAAAAAAATAGACTAAAAATATAGTTGGATGAAAAAAAAATCCTTCATTATTTTATTTCTTTTAAGCTATAATTTATTATCTCAAAATCTTGATACAGTAAAATGGGTATCCACTGCTGGAGATGATATAAATGGCACAGGTGAATCCTTCAATCCTTATAAAACCATAAAAAAAGCTTTATCTGAACTAGACTCTGGAACAATATACTTTCGAGTAATTGAAAATATTGATACTTTCAGAGAGGAAGTAGTTATTGATGGAAAGGAAAATATCACTATTCGTGGACACGAACCCGGCAACAAATTTGTAATTTTTGATGGAACATCTGACTTAAGTAATTTTAATTGGATAAGCCAAGGAAATAATATCTTTAAAACCACCATTGACACAACAATATGGCAATTATTTATTGACGGTAAGGAGATGGTTATGGCTAGGTGGCCGAATGCTCAGTTTATAGATAAATCAATTTATAGCTGGGAAACGTGGGGACAAGGTAATGAAAGTTTAAGTACTAATGGAAATGTTATTGTTGATGACAATTATCATGACATGTCTAAATTAAAAGGAAATTTAGATACTGCACACGCCATTCTAAATTTGGGATCATTTAGAACATGGAATAGTAAAATATCCCATTCCCAAGGCAACAATTCTTTCACATACGATAAGGATATTTCAGATAACCAGTACAAGGACAAACACCATTATTTTTTTATAGAAGGAGACTATGACTTACTAGATACAATAAACGAATGGTATCATAATCCAACAACTGGTGACCTCTGGGTCATGACTGATGGAACAAATCCAAATGAACTTGATATAAAGGGTAAAACATCTTCTTACTCTTTTGAAATAAAAAATTCAAAAAATATTACAATTGAGAATCTCTTTTTCTTCTCCTCTACAATTAAAGTTTCCTCGAGTGAGAATATCATTATTCAAGATTGTAATTTTGCCTTCCCTTCTACATCAAAAAGAATGATAGGTGATTTAGGAACACCAGAGGCTACTTCAATAGGAATAAGTGGCTCATCAAATAAAGTTAATAATAGTATTTTCCGTAGAAATTTATTTGCTTACACCGATGGTGATGCTTTAAGAGTTTTTGGTGATAACAATAGAATTGAGAATAATATTTTTCAATATATTGACTATTCTGTCTCTGAACTTCCAGGCCTGATGGTATCTTTTTATGTTAATGGTGACAAAAATGTATTTACAAAAAATTCAATTAATGATACTCAAGCCTCTGCAACTTTAACCCCTGGAGAAAGAAGTGAATTTTCATATAATAAAGTAACAAGAACTGGAGCATTACAATCTGACGGATCAGTTTTTCAAGGAACAAGAAATTACGTTGCAGAATCCGAAGTTCATCATAACTTCATTTATAATACACCTAAGCTTGCCCTCCGATACGATGCGCCTGGTGATGATCCAACAGCAGCTGGACAAAGAGGTAAAATGTATAATAATGTTGCAATTAACACAAGCGGTATAATGGTTAAAGGAGACTATCATTATATTGCAAATAACACAGTAATTGGAAGTAATAAAAATGGGATGATCATATTAGACGAAGAAAATTCAAATCTTAATACTTTCACCCAAAATAACCTTGTAGATAAACTTTCTGGTCATAGAAGTATTAGTAATTATGAGGATAAAGATCAAAATGGATTTCCAGATTATCCTATTCCTGGGACATCGTCAAATAACTGGAATGGTTGGGACTCTGTTAAAACATCCTACATTGATGAGGAAAATATTGATAATTTAATTTATAGTTTAATTGATAGCGTTACTCTAATGCCATTGGAGGGTTCTCCATTAATTAATGCTGGCACTAGTATTGATTCTATACCACTTGATATTATTGGCGAATCTCCTGATATTGGAGCATACGAGTATGGTGGAGAATTATGGATTGCTGGCTATGATGGTTGGTACCCTAGATATTACCCCTGGAATTTTATGGAAAATATACCAAGGGGGATTTTAACTTCGTCTAGTTCTGATTTATATGAAGATTCCACAATTATTGAAATGTCTTTCAAACTTGAAGGTGGGCCACACAACGAGGATATAATAATTAATATAGATACTATTAATACTATTGGAAGCGCTGATTATGGCAATGACTGGATACTCATTTACGAAAGTGATACAATAGAAAACCCAAATGAGGATATAATTTGGATGAAAGGAAAAGATTCAATTTCAATAAAAATTTATCCAATAAGTGATGATGTATATGAAAGAAATGAAACCTTAGTTGCAGGTATATTTGGAAGGTCAGCAATAAGTAGAGTAGTTCCTATTAATACTGGAATATATGGAAATTTATATGATAATGATCCAATGCCAACAGCATCTGCTTCAGTAAATACAGATTCAATCTCAGAAAACTCCGAAACAAAAATAATAAGAGTAAGCCTCAGCAACCCTTCAAAATTTGATATTAATCTAGGAATTTCAGTAGAAGACAGCCCTTTAATTCCTGGAGAACTTGCAGAGAATAAAATAGATTTTGAATTAAATTTAGATACCATAATTTTTCCTGCTTTAAGTAAAGAGCAAGAATTTAGTATAACTACTATTAAGGATGATGAAATCGAGAGCGATGAACTTGCAATATTAAATATTGAATCTATAGAGGATTCAATTTATCTGGTTGTTACTCTAGTTATAATTGATGACGACGAACCATTACCTCTCTCAATTGAAAATAAAAATAATTCAAATCAATTATTCCCAAATCCCGCTAAGGATGTAATTAATTTAAAACTCAATAATCAATTTAAAATTGAGAACATAAAATTTACTGACCTTGAGGGCAAAGAGTTTAAACCTAAAAATATTATTCTGAATAAAAAATTTATTAATTTTGACGTATCAAATCTTGACGAGGGAATCTACGTTATCCAAATACAAACTAATGATGATATCCTAAAAGTCAAACTTATAATTGATAGAAACAACTAGTTACAGAAAATGAAAATAACGAAAACATTATCAGTACACCCAGACAATCTTGGTGCAACTTTTAGTCTTCTATGTGTAATACATTGTTTTGCAACACCATTACTTTTTATAACACAAAGTCATTTACTCACTGTCCCCGGTTGGTGGCAAGGTTTAAACTACATATTTTTAACTCTCTCATTAGTAGCAGTATACAAATCAGCTCAAAATTCATCAAATCAGTTAATAAAAGTTCTCTTATTTGTTAGCTGGAGTTTTTTAGCATTTTTATTAATAAGTGAAGAGTTTCACCTTCTACACTTACCTGAACCTATAACATATTTCACTGGGTTTACACTTGCATTCTTACATATGTATAATAAAAAATATTGCAAGTGCAATGATCAGGAATGTTGTATTGAATAATTTATATTTACCTTAAAGGCAAATCCCTTTGAGAAAAATAATAATAGATACAGATACAGCAACAGACGATGCAATAGCATTAATAATGGCTCTAAAATGCGATTATTTCGATGTTTTAGCTATAACTACTGTAGCTGGAAATGTTGACTTAGAGCTAGCAACAAATAATGCCCTATATACATGTGAACTTTGTGAATCTCAAACTCCTATTTTCAAAGGAGCATCGGGTCCTCTGAATAGAAAACTAGAAACCTCCAAATTTTTTCATGGTAGGGATGGAATGGGAGATACTGGTCCATATGAGCCAAGTAATAAATCAAAAAAAGATAACGCAGTTGATAAAATTATTTCTCTTTTAAAAGATAATCCTCATGAAATAGAAATCATCGGTATTGGACCCTTAACAAATATAGCTGAGGTCTTTAAAAAAGATCCAGACACATTCAGATTAATCAAAAATCTATATGTTATGGGGGGAATAGGAGAAGGTAGAGGAAATATAACTGAGTTTGCAGAATTTAATTTTTGGGTTGATCCAGACGCAGCAAATATGGTTTTAAACTCAGGATTAGATGTAAAAGTTATTGCATGGGACGTGACTCAGATATATGGATATTTAGATAGAAATAATTTTGATGATCTAGAAAAAATTAATACTTCTCTTTCAAGATTTGCTATAAATATTCAGCAGAGAGGATTAGAATACTATAAAGTAAAATACAATGAATACAAAGTTGACCTGGCAGATCCATTAGCTATGGCAATAATGATAGATGATAGTGAAACAGTTTATAGAAATTGCAAGGTAAATATTATACTCAAAGGTGAAAAAAGAGGACGAGATAGTTATGAGTTTATAAATTCAGGAAAAATTAAACTTGCATCAAAAGTTTCTAGGTCAAAGTTTTTAAATATTTTACAATCAAGTCTTGAATTATGAAAATTTTAAATTACGGCTCAATTAATAAAGATTTTATTTACACAGTAAAAGACTTTGTGAGACCAGGTGAAACTATTAAAACAAGAGGTTTTAAAGATTTTTTAGGTGGGAAAGGATTAAACCAAAGTGTTGCTGTTGCTAAGTCTGGTATTAAAATTTTTCATGCTGGTTGTATTAATAAAAAGGATAGTCAAATAAAAAATTATTTAGAAAATTGGGGAGTTGACACAAAAAATATTTTTTACGATGATGAGCCAACTGGACATGCTATAATCCAAGTGAATAAAAAAGGTGAAAATTCAATATTAATTCATGGTGGAGCCAATAGAAAAATAAACTCAAAACATATAGAGAAAACAATATCACAATTTAATACTGGAGATTTCTTAATAATTCAAAATGAAATTAATAAAGTTCCAGAAATCATTGAGAGAGCCAATCATCAAAAAATGAGAATTATTTTTAACCCTGCTCCCTTTACTGAAGAGGTATTAAATTATCCTTTAGAAAAAGTAGATACTATAATTTATAATGAAACTGAGGGCACGGGTTTATCAGGTTTTAAGAAAATCAATGAAATAAAAAGTAATCTTTTGGAGAAATACCCCATGCTAAAACAAATCTTAACACTTGGAAATCAAGGATCAATTTATTTTGATAAAGAAAATGAAATACCAGTTAAAGCAATTAAAGCAAAAACCATTGATACTACAGGTGCAGGAGACACATTTGTTGGATACTACGTATCTTCACTATCAAAAAAAATGAAAATAAAAGATTGCTTATTAAGAGCTTCTAAGGCTGCAGGAATAACTACTGAGAAACTTGGGGGAGCAGTTTCTATTCCATCAATTGACTAAAGAGCTTCTTTTTTCCTTTCAACAAATGTATTTAAACCATTACTGTTCTTTACTAAGTCAAAGGCATCATATAAATCTCCAACGGCAGTATATGCTTTATATGTAAGCTTATCACCATCAATTGAAATTACTTGAAAAAGCTGTTTGTTATTTCCTACCCTATCTCTTAGAGCTTCATATTCTTCCCATCCAGGTTTAACTTTATACATCTTACCTCCACTTACAGAAACAACATATACAGTTCCTGTAACGTCTTTTACATTATTGCCAGATAACATGTTCATTTCATATGGAGCAACCCTCCCTCTTGTATATGTATGATCATGACCTTGTAAAGCAAGGTCAACTTTATACTTGTCAAATAATGGTTTCCATAGTTCTCTAAGAGTAACGTTGTCTCTTCCTCTAGAAGCTGAAAAGACTGGATGGTGAAAAGTTGCAATTGTCCACTTATTTGGATTATTTTTTAAAACGCCCTCTAACCATTTCGATTGTTCCTCAATCATAAGATTACTATTAAGAGCAATAAACCTCACTCCTTGATAGTCAACATAATAATTTGTTTCTTGAATACCTCTTACTCCATTATTTGGGAATGTAAACTGGTTATTCCATTGCACCGATAATCTTTTAACATTTTCATCAATATCTTTCTGGACAAATGGTCTATACTCATGATTACCTGGAACAGCTAACGAAGGAAGAGATCTATGAATCCATCCCCCTGCCATAAACCACTCGTGCCATTCATTTTCATTGTGAGCTTCATCAACTAAATCGCCCGCGTGTATAATAAATTTAGCGTCAGGAGCTTTTCTATAACTTTCTCTTATTAACCTTGACCACAACTCAAGAATATAATTTTGAGCATCTCCTACATAAAGAAATGAGAATGGTTCATTTGTTTCGTGGGCAGTTCTAAATTGAATCCATTCGCTCCAAATCTTTCCATTTCCAACTCTATAAGCATATAATGTATTAGGTTCTAAATTATCAAATGTTACCGAATGATAATTATGGTTTACGTTATTAAATTTCGTTTTTTCGGGATCTCTAGAATTATAATTTTGAACAATATTTGCATAACTCATATTTTGGGTAATTGCTTTTTTGGTGACACCTCTTACTATGAAACTAGGGTTCGCAGTAGCCTTAGCTATCTCTCCAAATCCCTCTTTTACATCTTTTGAAGTTCTCCAAGTAACACTTATCGACTTAGAGGGGTCCCCTGAAAAATTAAGTACAATATGATCTGGATGCTTTGACGGATTACTCCAACTTTTAGCAAACTCAGGCTTTACATATTTTTTTTGAGCAGATATCTCATTGAATAAGAAAAATGAAATGACAATTATAGCTATCCTCATAATGACCCCAAAAGTATAAAAATTATTTTAAACAATACACAATTAAAATGGTGAACTGTATATCTCAAAAACTTTAAATTTTTATTTTTAAAAAAAATTACCCGAGATATTTAAACTTCTCCATTCTCTTGTAGATATATAAGATTATAAGACCAAATAATACACCTGAGGCTATCAGTATGACACTAACTAAACCTGATGCTGCAAACGATAATCTAAGTAATATTGTTGATATAATAAAACCAGTATTTCTAATTAACTGAGAGTAGCGTTCTGTATACCTAAAGGAGATAAGCAGTATAAATACATCAACAAGTATGAGAATTGTAAAGAAGTCTACAAAAAATAGAAAATTTACATTATCATCATATCCATTAGAAAATAAGGATGCGTTGGCCCAACTATAAAAACTCCACCCTGCCAAAAATAATAAAGTAGGAACAAGTAAAATTGAAATTAATTTTTTTTGAGAGATAAACTTTTTTAATTTTTTATCAGGCTTCGTAGTTTTTGGTCTACCAGCTGTAGTTTTAAATAAATAGATTAGAAAAAATACAACGAGAATTCCTAAAAGATCATAAATTAACTGAATATTATAATCATTTGAGAAGAAAGGAACATCTAGGTTTACAAGAGGAAAGTCCTTAAAAATTTTTCTTATAAGTATGAGAGAAATTATCTCATATTCTTTCACAACAGTAACAGTGAAAGAATTTGGGAGATAGTATATTAATAAATATGCCTCATACACAAGAATAAATGAAAAAGGGGTATAAAGCGCTGATATAGGATCTAAGAGTAATGTATTATTAAAATTAAAATCTGTATAATTATACTTGTTAAGATATATCAGTATGAGATGTATTATAAAGCCTGAAGTAGCTAAGAATAAAATATATTTTTCAAAAATTTTCTGACTTTTTTCGGAAAATATCGTATGAAAGATTGAATCAACTTTATTCAACATATTTTTTAATTTTAATTATGAAAAATATATTCTTCTTTATTTTGATTTTCACATACTTTAACGGCTATTCGCAAGAATTAGTTATAGGAGAAGAGAGAATTGAGCCAGGAATCATTTTTGTTTTTGAAGGTGCAATAAAGGATGTTGTATACCCAAAATCAATAAACTTAGATGAAGAGTTAACAAATATTCATATTGAAGCTAGGGTAAACTGGGACAATAATAACTTACCAAAAGGCACTCCTTCGGGTGGTTTTATTCCTTATCTCAACATAAATGCAATTATTACAAATGATAGAACAGGGCAAAGAACTTTTGTGGATTTAACTCCTCACTTAAATCTCATAGATAACTTTCACTACGCTAGAAATATTTCTTTACCTGGTAATGTTGATGACTTATATAATGTTATATTTAATGTGAATCCTCCAGAAAAGTTATCGCTTTCATTTCATAAAGATTGGAGTGATACTTACTCCAATCAATTATTTAAACCAATCACATTCGAGTACAAAAAAGTAGACTTTGAGGAGATTGCAAATTCATCAAGAAGATAATTTTTGAGTTATATTTACCTAACCAATTTATCATGATAAGGTATTTTATATTACTAACTCTTCTTTTTCATTATAATTCATATTCACAAGATATTTTTGCAGAGAAGGAAAGATTTACAAGGCAGGATAGTCTTAGAGGAAGCATAACACAGGAGAGATCTTGGTGGGATTTAGTATATTATCACCTTGATATTAAAATTGAACCAGATAAAAAATTTATTGAAGGTCATAATACTGTAAAATTTCAGGTAATAGAAGAAAATCAAGTCATGCAAATTGACTTACAAGAACCACTTAGAATTACTAAGGTTCAAGAAAATGGGAAAAATTTAAAATATACTAGAGAAGGAAATGTTTATCTCATTTATCTAGATAAAAAACAAATTGTCGGAGAAGTCAATGAAATAAAAATTAGTTATAAAGGAAAACCTAAAGTTGCGGTGAGAGCTCCTTGGGATGGTGGTTTTTCTTGGGATAAAGATGAAAATGGAAATCACTTTATTGCAACTTCTTGTCAAGGTCTTGGTGCAAGTGTTTGGTGGCCAAATAAAGATCATATGTACGATGAAGTTGATAGCATGCTTATTAGTGTAAATATTCCAAGAGAATTAGTTAATGTATCTAACGGAAGGTTAAAAGAAATTACATATCCTGACGATAAGACGAGCACTTATCATTGGTTTGTCAGTAACCCTATAAATAATTATGGAGTGAATGTTAATATTGGTGACTATGTTAAATTTTCAGAAATATATAATGGCGAGAAAGGAAATTTAGATATTGACTATTATGTACTTAGATATAACAAGGAAAAAGCAAAAGTACATTTTGAAGATGTTCCTAAAATGTTTGATGCCCTTGAATACTGGTTTGGTCCATATCCATTTTATGAAGATAGTTATAAACTTGTAGAGGTACCATATCTTGGTATGGAGCACCAGAGTTCAATAACTTATGGTAATAAATATTTAAAAGGTTACCTAGGTAGAGATCCATCTGATTCAGGTTGGGGCTTAAAGTTTGATTTCATAATTATTCACGAATCTGGACACGAGTGGTTTGCAAATAATATCACCTACATAGATATTGCTGACATGTGGATTCATGAGGGATTCACCGCATACTCTGAGAATCTATTTCTTGATTATCATTATGGAAAACAGGCAGGTGCTGATTACACAATTGGAACAAGAAAAGGGATACAAAATGATAAGCCAATTATTGGTCCTTATGATGTAAACAAGAATGGATCTAAAGATATGTATTCTAAAGGAGCAAATTTATTGCATACAATAAGGCAAATTACTAATAACGATGAGTTATGGAGGAAAACTCTTAGGGGACTAAATGAAAGGTTTTATCATAAGACTGTCTCATCTATTCAAGTTGAAGAATTTATCTCCGAATCTATTGGATTAGACCTTAAGTATGTTTTTAATCAATACCTGAGGGATGTAAGGATTCCAATCTTTGAATATAAAATTGACGAGAACGGATTGAATTATAGGTGGTCAAATTCTATTGATAATTTTGATATGCCTTTAGATATAGAATTAAATGGTGAAAAGACTAGGTTATTTCCAAAAAATAATTGGTCAGAGTATAAAACAAAAGTCAATACACTTGAAATCGATAGAAATTTTTATATAAAGACAAAAAAAAAGGCCTCTAAGTAGAAGGCCCTTTTCTTATAAAATATACTGGTTTTAATAAAATTTATAACCAATATTATTTGAGTGAGGCACAAGTCCATCAGAACCGCCTACTAGATATTTTGATAACTCTCCAGCAATTCCACTAGGATCATCATTTAATCTCCAATTTAAATATGTATCATATTGTTCGAATGAATCCCAGTATTCAATAATAAAATATGTACTGGTCTCCTCGTTGAATGTTGCTTCCAAATGAGTACATCCATCATATGCTCTAGTTGTAGGTAATCCATCCTCTGAGTCTAACATTTCTTTTACCTTTTCATAACTTCCCTTCTTGACTTTTAAAGTTGCAACTACTACTTTTCTATCAACAGGACCAACAGCATTTGTCATACCTGTTGCATCAAAGTATTCTCCTGTATAAACGATCTTACCATCTGCAAAATCAAAATTATGATACGATGGCAATGTAAATGTCCTACCAGTTGACTTACTTTTTCCAGTCCAGACTCCATAAGCTCTAACGCTTCCGTCAAGTGTCATAGTTCCAGTATCAATACCAGGTAACCACATTGGGTCATTAAACTTAACATCAGTATAACTATTGATGTAGAATTCTGCAATTTGTTGAGATGTTGCATAATCTACTTCACCCATACCGTATAAAGGAGCTTGATCACGAAGGTCTTCAGACATGATTTCTTTCCATAAATCAATATCTCCATTTTCAAAAACTTGAACCCATTTCTTTGCTAATTCAAGATTAGTCTTATATTCTGGGTTTGTATTACATCCATATAAAAACATAATAGATATAATAAATAATAACTTTTTCATATTCTTAATAATTTAATTTAGTGGACAAAATTATAAAAAAATATAATACTATTCTTTAAAGAGATGACTATTGATTCAAATTCAGATAATCTTTAAATTCTGAATAACTTTTTATTTTATGGTAAATACTATCTTCTGATAAAATTTTTTCTATTTTCTTTGGGTATTTCAGTGTTTCAGGGATACACTCATTTACTTCTTTTATGAACTTTGAGTAATGAGCGGTTTCTAGAAATATATGGTATAAACCATTATGTTTCTCTTGATGTTTTTTTACTCCAAGATATCCTACTGCCCCGTGAGGATCGCAAATGTAATTATATTTATCATTCAGTTCGTTTATTGCAGTTTGTGTCTCCTTATCACTAAAAGAATAAGCACTAATAATTTTATTTATTTTTTTTATATCATCTAAGAAGTACTCCGAGACTCTAATAAAATTACTTGGATCTCCAACATCCATTGCACTAGATATTGTTCTTACTGACCTTTGTGGAGTATAACAATTTGATTCAATAAATTTTTTAAAAGTATCGTTTCTATTATTTGAAGCTATTACATATTTAACTGGAATACCCATACCTATTGCAACTAAACAAGAAAAGAAATTTCCAAAATTTCCAGATGGGATTGAAAAAGCAATATTCTTATGCTTTACTGCAATCTCTTTGTACGCAAAAAAATAATATAGTATTTGAGGTATCCATCTTGATATATTTATTGAGTTAGCAGTTGTAAAATTGAATTTCGATCGAAGATCAGTATCAGTTAAAGCATCTTTCACCATTTTTTGACACTCATCAAAGGAACCTTCTACCTCTACTGGATATATATTTCCTGAAAATGATGTTATCTGTTTCTCTTGAACTTTAGAGATCCTCCCTTTTGGAAATAGTATAAAAACATTAATACCTTTTACCTTATGAAAACCGCTTGCAACTGCTGCTCCTGTATCACCTGATGTTGCAACAAGTACTGTTTTTTTTCTTTTTTCAGAAATATTAAAGTGACTTAAAACTCTTGATGTAAAACGAGCTCCAACATCCTTAAAGGCCATGGTTGGTCCGTGAAATAATTCAAGGACCGAAATATTATCACTCAACTCTTTACAAGGAAAATTAAAATTTATTGTCTCTGCAATTATACTTTTAAGTGATACATCATCAATATCATCTCCTGAAAATTTTGAAATGCATTCAAATGCAATTTGTTCATTTGAGAGATTTGGTAATTCCTTAACAAAACTCCTACCCATTCTCGGAATAACTTCAGGATAATAAAGTCCTTTATCTAGTGGTATTCCATTTAATACAGCTTCCCTAAAACTAACTCTAACACTTTTATCTCTAGTACTATAATATTTCATTCTAACTAGATAAAATTCTTACCCCCTTTTCACTGATCTTTGAGACATAGGTTGAAAAATCAATATCTGATTTTTCATAAAGTTTTGAGACACTTTCATTGATTCTGTCAGCTGTATCAATCCCTTTGGTTAAAGCAAATACTGAAGGGCCAGAACCAGATATTGAACAACCCAAAGCTCCATTCTTTAAACAGATCTCTTTAATTTCATCGAAAAGAGGTATTAATATTTTTCTATGTTTTTCAACTAGATAATCATTAAAACTTCCACCTATTAATGTATAATCTTCAGTATGAAGAGCATGAACAAAAGATCCAAAAGAAGAAACTTGCTTCGTCACATCTTTTAAGGTTACCTTCTTCGGCAATATTTCTCTAGAGTAAGATGTCTTAACTTCAATTTTAGGGTTTATTACAAAACAATATAGATTGCTTGGTGTTGGCAACTTTATTATTTCTAGAGGGGAAATAGATTTAACCATTACAAGGCCTCCCATTAATGCAGGAGCTACATTATCAGCATGTTCAGTGATGCTTGAAGCTACCTCACCTTTCATAGCAAATTTTACTAATTCAATTTCTTTTAGTGGTGACCCTAATAATTTATTAATTGCATAAACGCTTGCCGAGGCACTAGATCCACTACTCCCTATCCCACTTCCTGGAATGATATTTTTATGTATTTGAAAATCAAATCCACATCCTGGATTAAGATATTCCATCATTTTCTTTGCGGCTATTGTCGAAACATTTTTATCTATTTCATATGGCACAGAATACCCTGAAATATCACTAATTACTAAAGATTTTTTTTTAGTTTTTTTTACAGTCATCTCATCTCCAATTGTTTCAATAGGAAATCCAAGAATATCAAAACCACACGCAACATTAGAAACAGTTGCGGGAGAAAAAACCTTTATCTGATCCATATCCCTAAAATTGATTAAAAAAATGCATATTTTTGATTAATAGTAATTAAAAATAAACGTTATGCCAAATCATTTATCATATAGATCAGGGAATCCAGTTTTAACCTCAAATGCATTTAACATAGCAACAGACGAATCTGATGTTATGACAATTAATGGTACTGTTAATAAAACATTTTTATTATTATTTATTGTAATTGGATCGGGGTACTTTGCATGGAATAATTTAGTAACATCCATGTATTTAGCATTTCCAGCAGCAATCATGGGATTCGTTCTTACTTTACTCATAATTTTCAATAAAAAATGGATAAGCTATTTAGCCCCTATTTATGCTGTTACTCAAGGAATCTTTTTAGGTATGATATCATATTATTTTAATTCCCTATATGATGGAATTGCTATTACTGCTATCTCTTATACATTATGTATCTTATTTGGTCTACTATCAATATATAGACTGGGAATAATAAAACCAACCGAAAATTTTAAACTTGGAGTTGGTGCTGCAACGTCAGGAATATTTTTAATTTATATGATAAACTTTATAATGAGTTTCTTTGGGACAGGCATCCCATTAATGGATATAGCTAATGCATCTATTTATAGCATTGGATTTAGCGTATTTGTAATAATTATAGCTGCAGCAAATCTAGTTATTGACTTTGACTTCATAGAAGAAGGAGCTGAAAAAGGTGCACCAAAGTATATGGAATGGTATGGTGCATTCGGACTTATGGTAACTTTAATTTGGTTATATTTCGAGATACTTAAATTACTAGCAAAGTTAAACTCAAGAAAATGAGATTTTTTTTAATACTATTTTTAGCAGTATTCAATAATCTCTCAGCACAGATAGTTTCATACACATTTGAAAATAATTTAAATGATAATATATCAGGACAAAACGGATCTTTCACAGTAAATGGACTAAATAATAACAATCCAATTTTTACCACAGGAAAGTCTGGTAATGGGGTTTCCTTGGATTATGACGAAGGCATTAAGTTCCCTATATCAATCAATAATAGTTTACTTTTTGATAAAAGTATAGAATTTATTTTTGATTTTAAGATCACTGATCTAGGAGATGGACAAGGAAGAAAAGAAATACTCGAGCTTTCCGCTGGATGGAATGATAATACAGCAGGTATTAACGTTTTCTCAACTAAAATCGATAACAACAATTATAGGATTACCTTAAATTATACTGACGGCGGGTATAATGCTGGGGTAGAAAATCATCCAGGAGGAAGTAGAAATAATATTGGAACATTCGAAATTAATGAATTTATAAATTTTAGATTAATCCTAGATTTTGAAAAGAATAAGTGGTTCACTATACTCAATAACACATCTTCGTCTGCATTTTTTGATGATTATTATGATTTAAATAAGATGAAGAAAGCTTTCAAGGAAAATAACATAAGAGTTGGTTGGCTAAATAGTGGGATCGAATGGGTAATGAATAATCATCCAGAAATATATACTGCAAAGATGGTCCTTGATAATTTTGAAATCTACTCTCCAAGAAGTATTCCTGACGTATCAGAATTTACTACTGCACTTACTGCATTGACAAAACATGTAAAACAAACTGAAATTATAAATGAAACACAATTAGCTAATTACCTAAATGATATACAGTTAAACTACAGTGGAAATTTTGAATATGCAAAAAGTGAAATATTAGAATTTATAAATGCATATGAAGATAGATATGAACCTGTATTTGCTGATGGGAACCAAGCTGTTTTCTCAAGTTTACCAATTGTCACTCAAGCATTAATTTTTTTACAACAAAGTATTTTTGATGAGGAATACAAGACTGACTATGAAAGTTTGGATGGCTTAAAATTTGAATTTTCAGAAGTATTCCCAGGAAAAGTAAATGATTCTGCAATAAGGGTTAATGATGAAAATGTTGAAATTGATGGAACATATAATTTAATACATGGATCAAGGCACCTTCATGATACCTGGCCAGCAAAAAGACCAACTGGTTATTACGCAGCTCCTGGAGAATTAGTAACCATCACTATTCCTTCAAATTATATTGATAAAGGATTAAGTGTAATGGTTGGTGCTCATGAAAGAGATCATTCTAATCTAAGTGCTACAAATAGATTTTTAAGAGTATCTAATAAATTCAATCTAGATAAAGCAGAAACAAAAATAATTAATCCATTTGGTGGTGGAATTTATTTTTTAGTCCCAGAAGGATCTAATCTAGGATACTTTAACATTAAAATTACTGGGGCTGTAAAATCTCCCTATTTCTCGACAAGAGAAGGAAAAGAAACAGATCCCTCAATTTGGCAGGCTGAATTAGCTCAACAAAATGTAAAATGGGTAGATATTGAATCTGATAAATTTATGACAACCTTGCCAACAAAAGTCTTGGATGGAATTAGTCCTGGCTCTATAAATTTATCTGACCCTACTCTAATGATGAAAAGATGGGATGA
>CETK01158828.1_pt1 | contig 16894 bp, 17 predicted proteins | sample 361431 | NCBI WGS metagenome assembly CETK01 (sample SAMEA2622452, study PRJEB7988) | marine metagenome | biome: marine biome (ENVO:00000447); feature: surface water layer (ENVO:00002042); material: "saline water (ENVO:00002010), including plankton (ENVO:xxxxxxxx)" | depth 5 m | reverse complement strand
ATGAGCCTGACGAGCTACCGGGCTGCTCCATCCCGCGATATAATTTAAAATCTTGATATTACTAACCTAAAGAAATTACAACATAAAATCTTGTATATTAAATAATTTAATTAAATTTAAGATTACCTATCCTCTTTTTAACTTTATGAAAAGATAAATAAATAGAGAGTAAGAAAGAAGGCTAAATAGAAATGATAGATATATCGAATATATATATATGTTATCATTGTAATTATTTGAGATAGTTAAAATGATATCATCACTTACAAAATGCCATCCTTTTAAATTTAAACTTTCAGCCCATTTTAACTCACTATATAATAGATTATTTCTCCAATTTCTTGAATAATTCATTAACAATAGAAATGAACTTAAAATCATGAAGCCAAATAAAAAATTTTTTAATTTAGAAGAATTGACCTTAATATAATCATTAAAATTAATTGCAGCAACTATAGCAAGAAATAAAATAGGTATTATAATATATCTTGTAGTAAGACTTTCAGCATTAAACAGAGGTATAAAATTTGGGAGAACAATAAACTTAAATTTATGAAACGATATAATAAAAATTAATAATACTGGGAAAACTAGGCCTTTCCAAACAGATTTATTAAAATTATATTTGTCAAATAAATAACAAAATAATCCAAAAAGTAAAATCATCAAAAAAAACGGTAAACTTATAAAAACTGATAATTCATGCCAGTAACCCGGGATATCAAAATGTGTTTTTACTGAAATTAATGACTCTAAAAAAATACTGATACTACCATACCCTCCAAAGCCACTAATTGAAGTGTGAGGATTTGCTTCGCTACCATATGACAAATAGGCAGGCAAAAGTCTGAAAAAAGAGGTACTAAAATTAACCAATATTATTGTTAGAGATAACCTCCATTTTTTTAAATTAAAGATCGCCCAAAATAGTATTAATGTAAGAGTTTCAATATATAAATGTAAAGAACCTTGTAACAATAACAAAGACAAAGACATTCCTAAAAATATTGACCAAGCTATTTCTTTTTTAAAGTTAAACACATTTGATATTTTTATTAAACTCAAAAACACAAAAGGTAATATAAAATATCCAAGTTGAGAGGCTCCATAATATGAATACTTTGAAATAAAGTATCCATTAAAATTAAAGAAAATATAAAGAAATAAAATTGGCATTAATGATAATTTAAATTCTTTTGATATAAAAAATAAACCTAATAATCCTATAGAAAACATAAAAAAAAGATTCAGTAAAATAAATGAGTCAACACTTATATAATTTAATAATAATATTTGTGGTGATAAAGTATAGATTGGTGAACCAAGAAATTTATTTGAAGAGTAAACTATCTCATTTAGCCCATTAACATGGAAAGGGATAAATTTATTTCTTATTGATTCTGATATTACTTTTAAATAGGCAATTTCTTTGTACCAGTCGTTTTCAATAAAATTATTAAAAGTAAAAATTTTATTTAATTTAAATCCTTTTTCATGAAAAAATTGTTTTAATAATTCTTTATCAGACTTATAAAATTTTTCTTTTAAAGTTTTAATTGAAATATTTGATGTGTAATCTTTATTATAATTTTCAAATGATATTTGAGATTCAGGATTTAAATTATTATAACTATAATAATCAGAAACATAGTAAAAACAAAACCAATGAAATATTCCAAAGAAAGTTAATATTAAAAATAATTTTTTTTTATAAAACATTAATTTTTATTTCTATAGAATATCAATTTCCTTAATCTTCTCAAAAATATTTGCAATATACTATGTATAACAGATAATATATTCTTAAAAGAAAAGGCACTAGATGAACCAAAGTTCCTATTAGAATTTTTAATTAAAATTGTTTTATAAGATACTCCTTCATCTAGAATCCGTGTAATTAACTCAGCCTGGTAAGCATATCCATGTGTGTCAGGACTCCATCTCATTACATTATACGTTTTATGAAGAACTGGGCCATTATAATATGGAATATTTTGATTGCTAATTAGATTGATAATAAAAGTAAATATTTTTGAAATTAAGACCCTCCAAAAAGATCTAGTATCATCATTTTTGAAATATGGAATTATCATATCAGCTTGTCCAATCAAGCTAACGATTGATAAAATAGACTCTTTAGGTTCAGCATTATCTCCATTAACTAGCATATAATATTCACCCTCAGCTTTAAATGCTGCATCAACATAGTTTAACCCTAAGCCTTTTGTTGAAGAATTTTTAATTAAATTAATTTTTAGATTCGATTTATTTTCATAATTTTCAACTTCTAAAACTGTTTTATCACTTGAATTATCATCTACAATAATAATCTCAGAATTAATTTTTGATTTTTCTATTACGTAAGTTATATTATTTAGAGTACTAACAATATTCTTTTCTTCATTTAGACAAGGTATGAAAAAAGTTAACTTAAATTTATATTTTTTTTTCATAAATTCTTATAAAATTGTTGAAAAAAATATCTTCTTTTTGATTTTGTTCAATAGATAAATTTTCAATACTTTGTATAGTAATTTTATCCATGTTTTCTCCACCATAAGGGTCATCAACACCAAATAGACATCTATCAGATCCAATTAAATTAATGGTATTTCTGATTATCTTTGTATCAACATGGTGACTAGATAAGTCAACAAAAAAATTTTTAAAATTTTTAATTTTTTTTAATAGATTTAAATAATATGGAAATGCACAGTGAGATAAAATAAAGTTTATATCTGAATTACTGTAAATTAAATCAATTATGTTTTTATCATTATCAAATCCAAGATGGATCATAATTGGTAGTTTATTTTTTCTTGCAATGGAAATTATAGGTTTTATTTTTAAAATATCGTACCTATGCCAAAAAGGATGAACTTTTAAGCCACATAGATTTTTATTTTTACTATATTTTGAATACTCTGCTTCACAATCTTGAGCAATTGGATTTAAAAATAACCAACCATAAAACTTACTTGGATATTTATTAACTAAATTAAAAATGGTGTTGTTATCTGGAATTAATAAAATTTTGTATTTTTTTGATTTTCCCATTAGTTTCCTATACCAAGGATTCCAATCTCCATCTGCTTTGTGGAAAGAGTTATCAAGAGTTTTAAGAATATTTCTTGAAAAATTATGCTGCAATAGATTTCTCTGAATTGACATTAGAGTTAATGATTTAATGTAAAGCGGTTCATGAGTTACTTTACTCATCAATGCTATTCGGGAAATATTATTCATTTTCATACTTTCTAAGATACTCTCAACAGTTTTTATCTCAGGGTCAAAATGACTATGACAATCAATGATTTTCATTTTTTATATTTTTTAAATAAATAGTTATCGATAAATTTAGGAAAATTTTGAGATAGAAATACTCCAATTTTAGTTTGTAGTGATAAACTTAATTCCCTTTTTCTATAAATTCCTGCCTTGTAAATTTTATTAGCAACATAGTGTGGTGAATTATAAATACCTGTATCAAAATAATTTTTTAAATTACCAAACAATTTTTTATTCTTTGTGAAGTTACTTTTCACAAGTCCAGGAGAAACAACAATAACATCGATATTATATTCAAAAAGTTCGACTCTTAAACTTTCACAAAATCCATTTAAAGCAAATTTTGTTGAAGAATATGAGGATACTCCTGGCAGACCTCTTTTTCCTACTCCGGAATTTATAAAAATTAATTGTCCAGAATTTTTTTCTTTAAAATTTTTTAATAATCTTTTAGAGATCATTACTGATGAAAAAAAATTAACATTAAAGTTTTCTAAATAAGCTTCAATAGGTATTTGATCAACTGTACCTAAAACTGAGTAACCAGCACAATTAAAAACAACGTCAATAGTACTATTGAATTTATTTTCTATTTTATCAATTAGCTGATTAATACCTTTAATATTTTTTAAATCATATTCAAAAAAACTAATATTATTAAAATTATTTAATAAACTTAATGCTTCAGAAGATAGATTTTTTTCTGATCTACCAATAATTGCAACATATTTGCATTTATTTATTAAAATTTTAGTAAGCTCTAAACCAATACCTGAAGTGCCTCCTGAGATTAAGACAAATTTTCCGTTATAATTATATTTATTTTTAACCACTATTTTTAATTTTATATAATTTTAAAAAAAATAAATTAATTTTTACTAATAATCTTCCTTTATTAGTGCAGCTCAAAATATTATTATTATCTATAATCCATTTTTTTCTTAAAAGTAATTTGATTCTATTTTCTACTAAATCACTATATGAGTAAATGGAATTAAGCTCTAACATAGTTAAATAATTTTTTTTTGACTTAATAATCTCTATCAAAATTCTTACTGATACTGATTTTAAAATACCTATAAATAAATGAAAATAAAACATAACAATTGTTATATGTAAAATTAAATATAAAAAATAATTTTTTTCTATTTTGAATAAATTAAACAATAAACTTAAAATAAAAAAAATTAATATCGATAAAATAAAGATAAAAATTGGATTTAATGTACCATAAAATTTAAATTTATTTAATACAATATGCACAAAAACAAATATCAAAAATTGGAATATAAAAAAAATAGTCATTTACTCTCCACTTTTATGAAATAAAAAAATTTTTTTTAAAAATAGACAGAAGTAAGCGATAAATAAACCTTTATAATATTTTATAAAAATTTTATCATGATCAATAGTTATAATATTTAATTTCTTTATTGATTGGATTCTTTTTTCAAACAGCCATTTTATACCGCGGTTATCGGCATATTTTAAAACTATATTTTTACTTGTTATATCATTATTAAGATAAATATCAGTTAATATTCTCAATGAAAAACCTCTACATATCATTGAAAAAAATTCCATATAACCTAAACACATGAAGAGAATTATACTTAATGATGAAATAAATTCTAAATTAAATTGGTAATATCCAAAAAATGTAATTAAAATAAAAAAAATTAAAATATATAATTTAAAACTTAAAAACATAAATAATATTTTTTTTTCTGATTTATAAAATAAATTGCAAAGCAAAATATGTAATATTAAAATTGAAGGACTTATAATTATTGATATAAATATCATTAATTAATCAATCTTTTATATAAATCTGAATTAAATAAATTATTTGGATCATATTTTTTTTTAATAATATTAAATTCTTTGTGATTTGGATACATTGTATTGAAATATTTTTTTGATAAAACCTCATCTTTAGCAAGATAAATAATTCCATTAAATTTGTTAATTATTTCAAATAGTTCTGAAGTAAATTCAGATATTTTAGATTTCTTACTTTTTTTCAAACTTAAAACTATTCCTATGCTATAGCCATCTAATGAATACGATAATGATGTACCATCTTTTCTATGTAACTTAAAACCAGCAAGCATTGACTCAAATTGATATTTTTGACAAAGTCTGAGAATTAATCTCATACATTGATTTGATTTCTCAACTGGTATTAATGGCTGGAGTTCTATAAAACCATATGGTCTAAATAAATTTTTAAAATCAGGTATGTAATTATGAATAAAATTATACTTAGTATAAAGAATTTTATAAATTTTTTGTGATTTGAAAATTGAATTATAATTATAAAAAAAAATATTAAATAATTTTAAAAAAAATCTATTAAAAAAAGGTTTAACAAACATCCATGTCAACTCTTTAGGTAATAAATTAAAAATTTTAGTTGATTTTGTTAAAGATTCTTTAATTTCAATATTTGTTTCTCTTGATGATTTACTTGTCCATTTTCCACATTCTATAAATCCCCTTCCTAAGGATTTACCTTTTGCAAATGCATCTACCCAAGCAACCATAAAATCATATTTATTTTTATTACACTCAAAGATTTTGATTAATTCGTTAATATCTTTGGCTTTAAAATTAGTTTTTTCAACATATGGAGATGGTATTTTTTTTAATTTTAAAATTATTTTAGTTATAATTCCAAAAAGACCCATGCCTCCATGGATATAATTAAACAATTCAATATTTTCTTCTCTTGAACAAATAATTTCTTCTCCAGATGAAAGAAGTACATTAATCAATTTAACATTACTTATAAAATTACCTTCAGAATAACTATCTTTACCGTGAATGTTATTTGAAATTGCGCCTCCTATAGTAACATCAAAACTACCTGGATTTGCTGATATAGTCCAATTATCAATTAGTATAATTTCTAATATTTGAGCAATACTTACTCCAGGTTCTACAGTAATAAACCCATTATCTTTATCATAATTTAAAATTTTATTCATTTTAGAGGTATTTAAAATAATATTTTTTTCATTAGTAATCGAATCCCCATAGCTGTACCCACCTCCTTTGCTGCAAATACTTAAACTATTTTTTTTAGCAAAAATTAAAGTATCTTTTATATTTTTTAGATCACTAGCAAAAATTTCATAACAGTTAACAAACTTTGTTTCTGCATATCCTGAAATCGGTTTTAATTTGGTAAGCATTTTAATTTTAAATTTTATTTATGCCACTTTGTATAGTTGTAAAACTAAAATTTATTAATTTTTTAAGAATCTTTGCGTTTGATATAAACAAGTTATAATTTGAATTATTATTTGTTTTAGTTGGGTATATAATTTTCGATTTAGAGTTATATTTTTTTTGAAAAATCTTTACAATTTCCATTATTGAAATACTTTTTCCTGTTGAAATATTATAAGTACCTGAATAATCAGATTTAATAAATATAGAAATTATTTTTGCTATATCAATTATATATAAAAAATCTCTAAAATTTTCCCCCTTATTATAAATTTTAACTGGTCTATTATCTATAAAACTATCTTTTAAATTATTGATAAAAGAATTCAATTCTAAACCATAAACACCAGGTATTCTAAAAATTAAAAGTTTATTTTTAATTATTTTATTTTTTAAAAAACTTTCATCAGTGATTTTTGATTTAGAATATAAATTATTTGATTTAATTGCAGATGATTCAAATAATATTTTTTTATTTATATACTTACAATAAACATCGACACTACTAAAATAAATAAATTTTTCAAATCTATAATTTTTTAAAATTTTTAATAAGTTTTTTACCATTAGTATGTTTGAGTTATAATTTTTTAGATTATTTTTATTTTTTGATACTTTAGTTGCTAAATAAATTATAATATATTTTTCATTAGGAATTTTTTTAAAGAAGCTATCAATTGATAATAATTTTTTTAAATTACAGTCTGAACTGCTAGGACTAAAAACCAAATTTCTTTTTTTTAGATAGGGGGTTATATATTTTCCCAAATTTCCTCTAGAGCCAAAAATAATGATTTTTTTTTTCATTAAAGACGCATATTAATAATTGGTCTAAGTACTTTCCCTTTATTGAAATCACTAATTGCTAAATTTATTTCATTAAGTGAGTATTCTTTACTGAAATATTTTTTAAAATTAAAATTGCTCTTACGAATAATATTGTTAAATATATTTATATCTCTATCAGGATTTGATCCACCACCCCAAGATCCAAAAATTTTTTTTCCTTTTATTAACTCAAAAGGATCTATTTTAATTTTTTTATTTTTCTCTGGATGCGATGCAAAAATCACAGTTCCTTCATTTTTAATAAATTTTAATGACATTTCAATTGCTTTTATATTTCCTGAAGTATCAATGGCATAGTCAAAATAAAGATCATTTGTAATATTTTTAATTTTAGAAATTAAAGATTTGTCTTTAAAATTTAAAGTGTATTCAGCACCTAGATTTTTAGCATATTTTAATTTCTTATTATCAATGTCGATTACAGTTATTTTTTTAAATTTATAGTATCTCGCAGCTATTAGTGAAAAAATACCTATTCCTCCCATTCCTATGATTATAATTGATTTATTGTATTTGTATTTTATCTGGTTTGAAACTAATCCACATCCTGTTGGAACTGCACACCCAAATAAAGTCGCGTATTTTTTATTTAAATTTTTTGGCAATTTTACAACTCGATTTTCAGATACTATTGAATAAGTACTAAATGTTGTTACCGAACCAGCGTTTATTTGTTTATTATTATATTTGTAAGAAGTATTCTTTACATCAATACCTTTGCATTTAATCCATGTTAAAACTACAAAATCACTAACTTTTACTTTTTTAACACCTTTTCCAACTTTCATAATTTTTGCAGATGCTTCATGTCCTAAGCAATGGGGTAAAAATTTATCTTTACCTCTTTTTCCTTCAATTTCCATTATTTGACTTCTGCAAAGTGAAGTATATATTATCTTAACTAGTACTTGACCACGCTTTAAAATTGGCAACTCCAAATTATCAATAATTTTTAAATTAGACTTTGTTTTAAATAGAACTGCAGCTTTCATTATGAGTAAAAATTATTTATTTTTTTAATAACATAATCAATCTTTTCATTAGCAAGATCAGGGTAAATTGGTAGACTTAAAATTTTTAATGCTTGTTTTTCAACTATTGGAAGACTTCCTTTTTTATAATATAAATTTTTTGAAGCTTTTTGTAAATGCAAAGGTATTGGATAATTAACTTTAGTTTCAATACCATTATTTATTAGATATCTTTGAAGTATATCTCTGTTATCAACCATGATTATATATCTATGAAAAATTGAAAAATTCTTTTTATCTACAATTGGTGTGTGAATTTTCTTACTTAGTTTTTTGGAATATTTACTCGCTATAAAATTAAATCTTTTGTTCCATTTATCCAAATGTTTTAATTTAATTCTTGCTATTGCTGCTTGTATATTATCGAGTCTTGAATTGTAGCCCCAAAATTCTAGTTCATCTCTATTTTTAAGACCATGATTTCTAATTTTTTTTAAAAAATTATATAATTTTAAATTATTTGTTGTAATTACTCCTCCATCTCCATGAACATGTAAGTTTTTTAAAGGGTGCAAACTAAAGCAACCCAATTCGCCAAAAGATCCAGCTTTTTTTCTATTGATTGATGCTCCTACAGCTTGAGCCGCATCTTCAATAATTTTTAAGTTGTATTCTTTTGCTATTTTTAAAATTTCACTCATTCTAGCCATATTCCCTGTTAAGTGAACGGGTATTATTGCCTTTGTTTTTTTACTAATTTTTTTTTTAATTTCTTTTGGATCAATATTGTAGTCTTCTAAAACATCTACAAAAACTGGTTTAGCACCTACATTTGCTACTGTCCATGCTGTTGCGATAAATGAATTTGCTGGAATTATTACTTCATCATTTAAACCTATATTTAGAGATAAAAGTGAAAAGGTTAATGCGTCAGATCCATTGCCTACACCAACCGCATATTTTGTTCCACAATATTTGGCAAATTCTTCTTCAAATTTCTGTAGTTCTTCACCAAGAACATATTCACCTTTTTTTGATAGTTGATCAAATTTATTTAAAATTTGTTTTCTTAATTTATTATATTGTAATCCAATGTCTACAAAAGGAACTTTCATTATTTATAAAAGTTTTTAATTTGTTTTATTACAAAATTCATTTGTTTTTTTGTAATAAATTCATGTACGGGTAGTGAAAAAATATTTTTACTTAATTTTTCAGCTATTGGGAAACTACCCCTTTTATATCCTAATGTTTTTGCAGCTGGTTGCAAATGCATAAGCAATGGATAATGAATTTTTGCATCTATGCCCTTACTAATTAAATACTTTTTTAGTTTGTCTCTTTGCTTTGCTTTTATTACATAAATATGAAAAACTTGAATGCTTTCAGTTACCCTTTTAGGGATTGTTATTTGATCAATATGAGATAAATGTTTGTCATAATACAAAGCATTTGTAATTCTTTTTTTTGTAATCAAATTAATTTTTTTTAGCATTGCGTTTGCAATTATAGCTTGAAGAGTATCTAATCTAGAATTCCCAGCAAATATTTTACAAGTATCTCTGTTTATCAGTCCGTGATTTCTAAGAAGGCAAATCTTTTCATATATTTTTTTTGAGTTTGTAGTTACAAAACCACCATCACCCCATACATTAAGATTTTTTAATGGATGCATACTGTAGCAAGCAGTACTAGAATAAAAACCGGCTTTTTTACTGTTTAACTCTGCTTTTATTGCATGACATGCATCTTCTACGATACTTAGATTGTACTTTTTAGCAATTTTATTTATTTCTTTCATATTGCATAATAAACCTGACCAATGAACTGGAACAATAGCCTTTGTTTTATTTGTAATGGCAGAAACTATTTTATTTTCATCAATATTATAATCTTCTTTTACATCTACAAATACTGGCTTTGCACCTATTGAAACAATAGCTCCAACAGTAGCATAAAATGTATAAGGAGTTGTAATGACTTCATCACCATGACCAATATCAAGGGCTTTTAAACTTAAAGATATAGCGTCTGTTCCACTGCCGACACCTATGGCATATTTTGAATTTGTAAGTTTTTGAATGTTTTTTTCAAATTTATCAACTTCTTTACCTAATGTAAAATCACAAGTTTTAGATAGTTCTTTTATTTTATTTAAAATATCATCACTTTTGTTAAATTGTTCTTTTAAATAATTATGATTAATCTTTAGTAAAGAATCCTTTTTGTATTGTTGAGGTAAAAAATTTTTATTATTTTTTCTCATTTCAGCTACCTAATTATCATATTTTGTGAATATAATTGTGTGACATTTTAGATATATTTTTCCAATTTTTATCAATCCAAGATACAGTTTTGTCAATACCATCATTGATGTCTATTTTATCTGTCCAACTAAGTTCTTTTCTTATTTTATCAGAATTAAGTCTATATATGTTATCCTGACCGTAATTTTCATTAACAATATCAACAACATCGTGGAGATTTTTATTAAATTTTTTACAAATTTTTGATACTATATTTTTAATTGAGTATAACTTGTCATTAGATACATGATAAACTTCACCGGGATTTCCCATATTTATTACTCTGTTAATCGCCTCAGTTACATCAGATACATATATAAAAGATCTTTTAGATATTCCACCACCATGAAGTTGTAATTTATTGTTTTTCTTAATTGATATTATCGTTTTTGGTATAATTCTATATAACTGTTGACCAACACCATAAACATTTGCTGATCTTGTAAAAATAACAGGAAAATTATATTTTTTATTTAAGGTTATTAGGTGTAAATCACCTGCTAATTTAGATGCGGCATAAGGAGTGCTTGGATTAAAATAATTCGATTCTTTAATTTTATTTATATTTGATCCATATACTTCTGGGGTAGATATAGATATGTATCTTTTTAAATACTTATTTTTAACTAACCAATTTGTTAAATTTACAACTAAGTTGCAATTTGTTCTGTACCACTGTTCAGGATAATTCCAACTATTTCTTACTTCTCCTTGAGCAGCAAAGTTTACAATTAAATCTGGTTTAAATTTATTAATTAAATTAAATAATTTATCTAGGTTAATGTTTAAGTCTAGCTTAACAAATTTAAAATTTTTAATATTTTTATTTTGTTTGTAAGGGAGCATAATACTTGAATACTCATTAGATCTACTCACTCCTACTATTTTATTATTTTTTTTTAATGTATCGTTAATATAATTGGATCCTGTAAACGAATTGGATCCAAGAACTAATATTCTTCTATATTTTAAGTTTATCAAAATGGACCCTTAAACCACTCACCTGGCACATCATGATGATTTTTTTTATTAGATTTTATTTTATATTTGACTTTTATTTTTGTTAATTTTGATACTGAACTAATTATTTCTTTTACACCGGGATAAAATTTTTTAGTTAACTCATAACTAGTTGGTGTAGGTATATCAGAGAGAGCAATTTTAATTGGTTTATTTTTTAAATAATGCATACATTTTATTGAAACTTGGGATATTATTTCTGAAGCAACTGAGAAGCTTTTATTAGAAGTATCTAGCACAATTAAATTTCCTGTTTTTTTTATGGAGATAAAAACCTTATTTAAATTTAATGGACTTATTGTTCTTAAATCTATCAAATCACAAGTTAGTTTTTGTTTTTTTAATATTTTGACTGCTTCTAAAGCTTCTATTGTCATGTAAGACATTGAAACAATTGTTACACATGAACCTTTTTTAAGCAAAACTGGTTTTCCTATAGGTATTCTATATTTATTTTTAGGAACAAAACCAATTTGATTATGTAACCATCTGTGTTCAATAAATATAACTGGATTTTTGTCATTTATGCTTTCTATTAATAATCCTTTTGCATCATATGGTGTCGAAGGCATAACAACTTTTAAGCCTGGTATATGAGCAAAAAGTGATTGTAGACTTTGTGAATGTGTAGGCCCTTGGCCCCAACCTCGTCCGACAATTAATCTAATTGTTATTTGAACATTTTTTTTTCCTCCAAACATAAAAAACCATTTGGCTGCACTATTAATTATTTGATCAAAAGATAAAAGAGAGAAGTCTAATCTTTGATGAGTTAATATACTATTATAACCACCTAAAGATGCTCCAATTGCTACGCCAGTTAAAGCATTTTCTGAAGTCGGTATATCAAAAACTCTTTCACTTCCAAATTTACTTTTAAGATTCTTAGTAGTATTAAAAATACTTTTAGGATCATCAACTCCTAAACCTATGCAAATTGTTTTTTTATTTATTTTCATTGAAGTATCAATAGCTTCATTAATTGCTTCTGTATAAGATATTTTTCTTTTTTTTAAGTTACGCATAGACCTTATTTTTAAGATCAGAATATTCAGGAAATGGAGATTTTTCTGCAAAATCAAATGCATTGTTAATTTTAGTATCAATTTTTTTTTCGATTTTTAATAATTCATTTTTATTTAAAATCTTATTATTAATAATAAATTTTTTTAAATTTAATATTGGATCTTTTTTTTTCCATTTTATAAATTCTTGCTCTGTTCTATAGCCAATATTATTATCAAAGTTAGGGCCGCAATGTTCTCTCCACCTATATGTAGTAAATTCAATGAAAATCGGCTTTGGATTTATTCTAATCTCATTAATTTTTTTAAATAACATTTTAAAACATTTTATTGCATCATTACCATTTTCATAAAAACTTTCTATCCCCATCGCTTGAACCATTTTATATATTTTTCTATCTTTAGGTTGCCGAGGTTTTAAAGATGAATACACTGAATAAAAATTGTTTTCACAAATAAATAGTACTGGTAGTTTTTTAACAGCACAAAAGTTTACAGTTTCGTAGAAAACACCTTCTTCAATGCTTCCATCTCCTAGAAAGATTACAGTAATCTGCTTCTTTTTGTTTATTTTTGATGTCAAAGCTAATCCCGCTCCTATTGGGATAGTGTTACCAACGATTGCTGTGCTTCCAACAAAATTTACATTTTGATCAATAAGATGCATTGAACCGCCATAACCACCACTACAGCCAGTTTTTTTTCCATAAATTTCAGCAATCATTTTGTTTAGGTTGCCTCCTTTCCCAAGATAGTGACCATGGGATCTATGGGTGCCAACAGCATAATCATTTTTCTTAACAGTTAAATTAATAGCCGCAGAGACTGCTTCTTGCCCTGAACATAAATGAGTAGGGCATCTCATTTTATTTTCTGAATATTTCATAGCGATTTTCTCTTCTGTATTGCGAATAAGAAGCATATTTGTATAAAGCTTAATGTAACTTGAAGTATTCATTCTAACTTTTTATGGAATAAACCAGAAATAATCACCATTGTAATTAATTTCCCTAAACATTTTTTTCCAATCATTTACATGTAAAATTGTCTTTGCAGTTAAATTCCAATCCATCATAGCTTTTTTTTCATCTTCATTCCGAAATGCGTCTACTGTTATGAATGAATCTTTTTTGGACACTCTAGAAATTTCATTTATAGATTTTTTACAATCTTCTATTTCTAGATTATGAACAGTTGTTATAGAAATTACTAAATCAAATTCATTATCCTCAAAAGGTAAGGTAAGCGCATTCGCTACTGATAGATCTTTTTTTATTTCAGATATAGAGTTTTCAATTGCATAATTACTAATATCAATACCTTTTATTTTTATTCCTGGTATTAATTTAGTAAAATCATATAGCATAAAACCCTTTCCACACCCCACATCTAATATTTTTGATTTTTCAGATAATTTATAGTGTTTTATGAAATCTGGTATTACAGGCTGCCAGAATTTAGGATTGTAGTAAAATCCACCATAACCATTTTTTCTGTCGCCATCAAAAAAATCTTTTTCAAATTTTCTAGCTATAAGTCTATCTTCTTCAGTTTTATTCAAAGCTCTTGATTTTAAATCTCTTTTTGGTTTTGGATAGTTTTTAAGAAGATCTATTTCCATATTTATTTTATTTTTAGTTTTTTCATCCAATTTACAGTATAAGATGATCTAGTGTTTTGTATAATATTATTATTATACATATTTATAAATTCGTCTATAGCATAAGCAATATCATATCGAGGTTCAAATCCAACCTTTAATAGCTTGGAAGAGTCTAATCTATAAGATCTTGGATCATTAGAATTTGTTATTTTTATATTTGCGCCTGTTTTAGAAGAAATTATTTTTGCTATTTTTAAAATTGAAATATTTTCAAATCCAGCGTTATAAATACCTACTGGAATATTTTTTTTATTTATAAAAAGATTATAAATATCTACTAAATCATCAATATAAATATTTGGTCTAATTTGCCTACCTCCAAATACTGTAATTAAATTATTTTTTTGCGCTTGTAAGGTTAACATATTTACAGATAGATCTAATCTCATTCTAGGGCTCCATCCACAAACAGTTGCAGGCCTGATAATATGAATTTTTAATTTGTTTAAATAGCTTAATAATATTCTTTCAGCAATCATTTTAGTTTTATTATAGATTGATATGGGCAGTAAATCTAAATCCTCTGTAACTTTTTTTTCTTTTTTAATTCCATAAACACTTCCTGAGCTTGCATATATTATTTGTTTAACTTTATTCTTGATACACAAATCTGCAATTAATTTAGTTGAAAGAACATTTACCTCCCATGATAATATTTGATTTAAATCGGCTGCTGGATCGTTTGCTATATTCGCAAGATGTATTACTGTATCAATATTTTTAAAATCCTTGTCTTTTAATTCTCTAATATCTTTTTTAACAAATTTTATTTTTTTTAAATAACTTATATTGTTTCCAAACCATTCAGTATCAATAACCTTGATATTTAAATTTTTATTTTCTGAAAGTTTTAAAACTAATTTTGAACCAACATAACCGCAACCACCTAAAATTAGAATATTCATTTAATTAAATACTCTAGACTTTTAATCAAAACATTTTTGCTTACCGGCTTATTTGTTCCCATGTTTGAGATCGTTTGAGAAGCGCTTAGGTTACTTAATAATAAAATTATTTCAACAGGAGCTTTTAGATAAAGTAGTAACGAGCTTATTGAAAGAAAAGTATCTCCAGCACCAATTCTATCAATTACTTTTTCTGAAAATGCTGGACAAATTATTTTCTTGTTTAATAAATTGCCATAAGCGCCCTTTTTACCTCTTGTAACAACAAGATTTTTAATATTTCTGAATTTTTTAAATTTTTTGATTAAGTTATCTAAATTAATTTCTTGATCCCTGAATTCATTTCTTAATTCACCTTCATGCAATGCAATATAGTCAGATTTGTTATATTTTGAAAATGAATGAGAAGATATGTTCAATGAATTTAATTGTGCGTTTACAGCTAAAAATTTTGATTTATTTTTCAAATTTTTAATTACGTTTTTTGTTAGTAAGCCATGGCCATAATCTATAACAATTACTAAATCATAATTATTAATATTTTTATTGATTTTATTGATAAATTTTTTTTCATCACTTTCAGAGAGATTTTCTTCATTTAAATCATAAATACCTATAATTTTATTCTTTGTATAATTATCAACAATTCTAGTTTTCAAAATAGTTCTACTTTTTATTTTATTAACATATTCAAATTTAACATTTTTTTGCAAATTTGATTTAATAAATTTTAAATCTTCACTTTTTTGACCAATGTATGACAATACCTTAACCTCTTTTGTAAAAGATGCTGCATGATTTGCTATTGAAATACTACCTCCAGCATATTTTTCCGAATTTATTTTTTTATTTATGAGAATAGGTTCTTTACCTGATTTACCAACAGTATCAGAAAAAATATATTCATCTATTATTACTTCACCAACTACTAATACTTTTAATTTAGAAAGCTTCTTTATTAAACTATTAATATCTCTAATTGTAAATTTATTTTTAAATTTACGTAAAAAATTTTTTTGTTCGTTATTTAGGTTATCAAAAGTTGTATTAATAATATTTGAAGAACTAAATGACTCGTCTTCAGTAAAAATAATTTTTCCACCATTTTTTTTTGTCGTATTAATCTCTATTAGTAAATTTTTATCTGTTTTAACTAAGTTTTTGTAATCAGGACCTTTTACATATAAGTCTGGTTTAATTAATTGTATAATAGGTTTTGCATTTTCAAAATTATTTATTATTACATAATTGACGATACTTAATGAAGATAGTGTCTTAGCTCTTATTTGCTGAGAAAAATAAGGTCTATTTAAACCTTTTTTGACAAATTGATCTGAAGTTATCGAAACTATTAAAATATCTCCATTTGATTTTGCTGAGTTAAAATACTTTATATGTCCATAATGCAAAACATCAAAAACACCATGACATAAAACAATTTTCTTATTAACTAATTTATTTTTAATTTTTTTAAATTCAGCAATGTCAATAATTTTTGATTTCATTCGGTTATGTAGTTATTATTATATTTTTCAAAATTTTATTAAGACTGCAATTTTAATATATTTTTTCTTTTTTACTATATTTTTTATTGGTAGCGGAGGAGGGATTTGAACCCCCGACATCACGAATA